>Ga0164297_10000046_pt1 | contig 149411 bp, 119 predicted proteins | sample GEODES058metaG_FD_113539 | JGI IMG/M metagenome (GOLD analysis project Ga0164297, IMG submission 113539) | Dystrophic lake water microbial communities from Trout Bog Lake, Wisconsin, USA - GEODES058 metaG | ecosystem: Environmental > Aquatic > Freshwater > Lake | place: USA: Trout Bog Lake...
CAAAATTTATTTTCAGAATTTTTAAAAGTTTTTTTTCGTAAACCCTTTCCTGTAAACAACTTCAGCTACCCGCAGCACCTTAAGAACTAACCCCGTTTTCTCAATTGGGAGTGCAAAGATAGGCATCCTTTTCACTCCACCAAAACTATTTTAAATAATTTTCGTTTTCAATTGTCATTTATAGCTGACATTTCTCAGCGCATGGCATCGATAATGCTCGGAAAGCCTCTACCACAGGGCATTACAGGGAGTGAACATGGTGCAGAGCGGCGAAGGAACCATTCTGAAAAACCGTACAAATACTTGAGATAATACTAAGTGACGGTTCATTATCAGGCCCAACAAGTGCCTGTAGGGTATAAAATAAGGCCGGACTAACGCCCGGCCTTATCCACAATAGAGCAGAAATAATCTGTTACTCAAGCTGATATTCCATTCTAACTATAACATTTGCAGTCTTATTCTTGCTGGATGTATTAAATGTGCCGCTGTAAGTAAAACTCTCATTACTATACTGGCCTGTGATCTGGAACACACCCATATTGGCCTCTTTCAGAGGCCCCAGGTGGCTGTGTGCGTTTTTAGCTATGGTCAGCGCCCTATTATAGGCATCGGCAGATGCTTTGGCCAGCAGGTCTATCTTAAGATCGGCTAGCCTGGTATAATAGTATAGCGGTTCCGATGAACTTAACTCAATACCTTGCTGCAACAATTCTGTTATCTCGCGCGATATCTTCTCCACCCTATCTATATTCTTAGATTCCACCTTAACAGACTGTATGAGCTTATAGCCCCTAAAAATTTTGCCTATCTGACGGCCGTCGGGACTATATTTATCATCAAACTGCTTATCGCTGGCTATAGCCGAGAAAACGATCTCAGAATCGCTGATACCATGCGCCTTGAGGTAAGCAAGTATCTGTATATCATCAGCCTTCAGCTTGGCATAAGCATCTTTAACGTCTGTCGCGTTGCACTCTATAGACGCAGACCACACAATCAGATCGGCGCTGAAGTTATAGTACGCACTACCAGCTACACTCACCCTGTTGTGATTTTTGAACTTATACGTATAGGAGTGGCCAAAGACTAGGCAACAAACTATAATAGCAACAGCGGCTATGATGACGGAAACATAATTGCGCATAATGGCATGTTTACATTGAAGTTAATTACTGATAACAACATCGGGCCGCCCGCAGTTGTCATTCTGATCTTAAAGATACACCTATTAGCACCCAAAATAAAAAAAGCGGGACGAGCCCGCTTTACACACAAAAATTGAATGGCAACAAAAATTCAAACTCTTTATCTTTTCTTACTAAAGAAATCTCTTAAGTCGCGACTCATCTGCTCGCCGCGTATCTTCAGGTCCTGGAGTTCGTCAGCCATGCTGCGTGAGATATCGTGAAAGGTCATTGGGTACTCATTGTACAATTCTGCACGGCTGCGCGCCTGTGGAATGACTGCCCAAGCTATCAGATAGGCCAATAAACCTGTACCGAATGTGCCTAATGATATGGCTACCACGATGAGCCTGATAATAACCGGATCTATATCGAAGTAATGAGCAACACCGCTGCACACACCCGCTACTACTTTGTTGAAAGGATCGCGCAGCAAACGATTGCGACGGCTGCCATATGATCTCTGCCGATAGCTGCTATACTTATCCGACCTGCCATAAGATGTACCGGAAGAAGAATACGCAGCGGCTGCAGCGCCTTCATTAAGGTCGCTGGCCGTACCCAGGGTATCTATTACCTTCTGCACATCAGACCTGTCAATAGCAGGCGAGCCGCTCTGCAGGCGTATAGTGAACAGTTCAGAGATACGATTCTCTATATCCTCCACTATCTCCTTACCATCCTCACCGGTAAAGTGGCGCTCAAGCGCGGAGATGTAGTCTTTAAGTTGCTGGTAGGCGTCCTCTTCTATGGGCAGCATCCGGCCGGCGATGTTGATCTGTATGATACGTTGCATGTGTCTTATGGTTAAAAAGTTAATTGGTCGATTGGTTAATAACGGTTGGCTTTAGCTTCTATATAGACTCGGTAAGGTTGTTTACTGCTTTGCTCAGTTCGTCCCATGTGGTGCGCAATTGCCCGTATAGTTGCTGCCCTTCCCCGGTGAGCGCATAATACTTGCGTGGCGGCCCTGAAGTTGATTCCTCCCAACGGTAGGTAAGCACCCCTGCATTCTTCAGCCGGGTGAGTAAGGGGTATAGTGTACCCTCCAGCACAACCAGCCTGGCCTCTTTAAGCTGCTCGAGGATATCGCTGGGGTATGCCTCTTTTTGTTTCTTGATGATGCCGAGTATGCAAAGCTCCAAAAGGCCTTTGCGCATCTGCGACTCTGTATTTTCTATAGCCATACACTCCTATTCAGAAAACAAAGGTATGTAAAATATAGTAGTGTGCAATACATAGTACCTGTTTTTAACAAATTAACTAGTCGAAGGTAGATCGTATAAAGCCTGAAGCTGTTTTTAAACTAAGGTGTCTACATACATATGAGATTGATTCGTGAGGGGATAGCCTTATTATGCTATTGCTACAAATTTTCGGGTATAACAATTACTTTCGTAACAAAATGTTGATTGCATGAGTGTTCGCTATAAACATATGCTGCTGTGGTTGGGTTGTGTAAGCCTGTTTTCGTGCAACAGCATGCCACCTAAGAATCATGGGCCTATTGTACTTGGAGACTCTGCTACCATAGTGACCGAAAGCGACCCGAGAAGGCTGCAGGATCTGGTAACTGACCTTACGCCCATTATACCGGCCAGCACCAATACAGACACGCCAAAAACACCTGTTGCTGCACAACCACAGCAGGACACTGCTAAGAAACCGGTGGCAGCAACGCCGCCCCCACCACCTGCCGCACTGCCTGCAGGGCCAGGGCTAAAGGCTGAGTTTAAAGAGACCTCTATAATGATACCGGGCATTAATGCCAAAATAGCCGGCAATGGCAATCTGGAGAAAGCGAACGGTGCGGTATACACGCTTGAAGAAACAACGTTCAACGGCAAGACGATGAAGATCACCGGCAATGTGACCAAAGTATCGCAGCGGTACCAGTCGATAGTGATATTGAAAACCAAAAATGGCATGCTGCCACTGGACAACCTTACCGAAACTACATCGTGGGAACAAGTAAAAGGTGGAGGCAACGGCAGCTACCCTATTACCGGGCTAGACGAAAACTCATTGGAATATTCTGACGCCAACGGCAATGCTATACGCAATGCGGTAATGAAGGCCTGCAATAAGCGCCACCTGAGCCACAAAAAAATGCAGGAATGGTTATCGGCACTGGGTAATGTGAAAAAGGCCAACCAGAAGCCACTGGTGGTGTCGTTGCGATCTGTGATGTGGAAGATAGACGGCAAAGATGCACAGGGCAAAATATTCTCTAAGCAGATAAGGGTGGATGTACCAATGTAGGCTCTATTTACCCCGATCAACAACACACTTCTTACAAAGGCTTCCTTAAAGTGCAGACAGGCCTACGCCTCGATCCTGTTTGTATCGTTCTAAATGCAGTGATAATGGGAAGCAAACCATGCGTATCTCACCAGGCACTTCTATAGACGCTTCCATAACCTCACCGGGCTTCGTGCGGAGTAATAATTGTCGTTCATATTTAGCAATGACGGGTATAGCGCAGCCTCAAATTCATTGAATACTCTCTCCTGACCGGGAATGATGTAGATGAGCTATGTTAGATAGAACATGGTATCGCGAATGTCGATAAATTGCAGTGAGAGGTTATTCGTGATAACAACCGTAATGACCTATGGGGTATAAAAGTAGAGATCCCCGTAACAGCTTGAATCCCCAATTTCGTCAAAAAAAGTACTTTTAAGCCCTAATTCCATAACATGAGGTTTTTTACACTATTTATATTGGGTTGTTTTACGCTTAACGGCACTGCTAATGCACAAAAGAAAACTAATCTGCACGACAATGCCTACCGAAACAGTGACAATGAATACTACTGGCAAAACAGGATGCCGGATGCGGCCTACTGGCAACAGGATGTAGCCTATAAAATGGACGTGAAACTACATGAAGAAGATAACCGCATAGAAGGTACAGAGCAACTCACCTATTGGAATAACTCGCCAGATGACCTGAACTATGTTTACTTCCATTTGTATCAGAACGCGTTCAATAAAGGATCTTACCTGAAGGACCTGGAAAGGGCTAACCATGTAAAAACTGTACTAGGCCCTAAAGAAGCAAAAGGGCTGGGAACGACCACAGATAGTGTAATGGTGGATGGGCAGGCAGTAAGAACAGAACTGGACAATACCATACTTAAAGTGTATTTGCCTAAGCCACTAAAGCCAGGCGGCAAGATCGTAGTAGCGATGAAGTTCAATACCTACTTTGATATAGGTGCAGGCGAAGGTGGCACCCGCCGCAGGATGCAGATGTGGGACGCCTGGGGCTTTATGCATTACAATGCCTGCCAGTGGTTCCCTAAAATATCTGTGTATGACCGTATGCATGGCTGGGATACTTACCAGCACCTGGACAGGGAATTTTACGGTGACTTTGGCTTGTATGACGTAACCATAGATCTCCCCAATAATTACATAGCAGAAGCAAGCGGTGTACTGCAAAACAGGAGTGAGGTATTGCCTGACACATTAAGAGCAAAACTGGACATTAAGAACTTTGCCAATAAGCCATGGGAAGAAAAGCCATCGATCATAGAACCTTATATAAATGGTGAGCGTAAAAAATGGCACTACATAGCCAATAACGTGCATGACTTTGCCTGGACCGCAGACCCCTCTTACCGCATAGGCACAGCATATGTAAATGGCGTAGAGTGCGTGGCCATCGTACAGGAGCCACATGCCGCCAAATGGCAGAACGCACCGGAATACATTACGAAGATCATTAAAACCTTTTCTGATGAAATAGGCAAATACTGCTATCCTAAAATAGTAGCGGCTGATGCCAGAGATGGTATGGAATACCCCATGATCACTATGGATGGTGGCGCAGAGCCGGGCTATAGGGGATTATTTGTGCACGAGATAGGTCACAACTGGTTTTACGGACAGGTAGGCAGCAATGAAACCTACAGAGCAGCTATGGACGAGGGCTTTACACAGTTCCTTACTGTACTGGGACTAGTAAAGATAGACGGAGACACCGTAATGACCGGTAAACCAAAATCGAAATACCGGGCTCACTTTGCTGAGCCTGCCATGGTACTGGACAGAAACGTGCTGAACCGATACGCTTACACTGCACTGAATGCGGATGAACTGACGCTGAATACCCACTCCGATGATTTTCGCGGCGCACTGGGTCAGGGCGGTGGTTACGGGCAGGTGTACTTTAAAACAGCCACTATGCTCTATAACCTGCAATATGTACTGGGTGACGACTTGTTCAAAGATGCGATGCACCATTACTTTGAGCAATGGAAATTTGCACACCCTTATTTTGAAGACTTCAGGGCATCTATCATCAACTACACACATGTGGATCTATCCTGGTTCTTTGACGAATGGTTTGAGACCACCAAGAGCCTTGACTACGGTATAGGCCGGATACACAAGCAAGGCAACGATGACTATACGATCAAATTCAAACGCAAAGGTGAGATGCAAATGCCCATAGATTTCACCGTAACTGCGAAAGATGGGAAGGAGTATAATTTCTATATACCGAACACCTGGTTTGAGAAACACACCGACGCCGCTGTGTTGCCAAAATGGTTTGGCTGGGGTAAACTGGAGCCGGAATATACCGCACACGTGAAAGTGCCCGGAGGCATAAAGAGCGTGCAGATAGATACAACTTACAGATTTGCCGACAAGAACATCACCGACAACTATAAGCAACGAGGATTGCCTTCGGTTGTCAGCGGCATCAAAACAACCTTTGATGGTGGCCTGTCTGCACAAATGGACCGCAGGAACTACCGCCTCTATGCCCGCCCTGACCTATGGTGGAACCCCATAGACGGAATTAAAGCCGGAGCACACTTTGAAGGGGACTACCTCTTTACCCTGTACAAAATAGATGCAACCATCTGGTGGAATACCCATGCACTGCAAGAGAATAAATACGAGAGCCTAAGCGGAGATGGCATCTATAAAACCTATGCGCCTATCAACTACTCAGTAAGCTACAGCTCACCATTGGTGAAGAACATACCAAAGTTGCTGTTACAGCTCACCAGTCGCTACCTCGACGGTGAGTACTTTCATAAAGGTGGATTTGCATGGCTGCTAAGCGACAAGAATACAGTAACTGCGTTTGCACAAAGCATGTGGCGCAGAAATGCAGCAGACAAAAACTACCTAACCGACCCCAATGACTGGAACAGCACATGGCAAACACCGAATACTTCGCTGAACCTTGCGTGGACTCATAATTACAACTATCTGACTGGCGCCGGCAGATATACTTTCAGCCTTAGGGCTCCTTTCCTGAACGGCAATACAGCTCCATCTAATTATTCGTACGGGCAATTGGAGGCAGTGAACTACAACTATGTAAAGAGACTGGAAGTGCGCACGCGCGTGTTCGCACGCTATGGCATGGGTACTCGCCTACCCTATGAAAGCTTACTTTATATGGCCGGCGCAAGTCCCGAAGAGCAAATGGAAAACAAGTACAGCCGCAGCATTGGCACCACCCCTACCGACTGGCAGGGCATATCACGCTATGATGTGAACCACTTCCAGATGGGTGGCGGGCTAAACCTGAGAGGGTATGCAGGCTACTACGCACCCGACGAAAGGAATGGCGGTATGCTGGAAGGATATAAAAGCCGGAGCGGGGCGGCATTTAATATGGAAATAGGCTTCGAGAATTACATACCATTCCGCCCTAAGTTTACCCGCAATTGGCTGCATGTAAACCTTTACGCCTTCGGCGATGCAGGACTTGTGCAACTGAGCAACTTCTTCACTAATAGCTATCAGGTGATATACCCTACCAACATGTGGAGTAATGTGCATGTAGACGCAGGAGCGGGTATGGCCTTCACTATCAAAAACTGGGGGGTGTTTGAAAAGGCCAAACCATTGACCATAAGGATAGACTTTCCGGTATTTATCAACAGGCCGCCGTACAATAACCCACAGTACGCGACACTCCGGTATGTAGTGGGCATCAATAGAGCGTTTTAGGATTAACATATTTTTAGTGCAATCAGAGAGGGAAACTTAAACAGTTTCCCTTTTCTTTGCCATTGTGAGAAAATTGTTTGCTTACATACTGGTCATCACGTTCATGTTCTCCGTACTCCCCGTACGGCAGCTGACCAAGCTATGTTCCAAAGCGCAAACAGAAGAGGTACATAGTGATGACTGCACCGGCGACGATGATGGACTATGCAAGATCAAAAAAGACGCAGATACCTTTACACACAACTCCGACCATGCTACACTGCCTGCGATAACCTACTATAGCGTTAAGACAGCAGTTGCTATACATCGGGCATCTGTGTTGCCGGATCATTTTACGCCGAGTATACCTACTCCCCCGCCCGACCAGGCTTAATCTCTTCTTACCACAGGAAGAAGAGTACATCGTTCTATACAAACGACAGCAAATCTGTAATTGCATTTTCGCAATGCGGTTTACCAATTTCATTTACTAATCGGGCTATCTATCTACGCGCTGCTTCATACACATGATGTGCGCCGGCCTATTCAATATATTTTATGGAAAAAATAAAAGCATTTTCCCTGAAGAAGGATTTCTTTTCGGGCCTAATTGTCTTTCTCGTAGCGTTACCGTTGTGTCTAGGTATTGCGCAAGCATCTCACGCACCGTTATTTGCCGGCATTGTAAGTGGTATCATCGGCGGTATCGTTATCGGTTACCTCAGCGGTTCACAACTAAGTGTATCAGGGCCGGCTGCAGGGCTTACAGCTATTGTACTGGCGGCCATCACTAAGCTCAATGCTTTCGATATATTTCTTTGCTCAGTAATAATTGCCGGAGCACTGCAACTCGCATTTGGCTTTCTGCGAGCAGGTGCCATAGCCAACTTCATTCCATCAAGCGTTATTGAGGGTATGCTGGCTGGCATAGGATTAACGATCATCATCAAGCAATTGCCTGATGCAATAGGCTACACCCAAAATACGCCCTCTGAAATAGCGGGCATGACCGATGCCGACGATGGATTCCTCATGAATACCATGAACACTGCACTACAACATGTAGAAGTCGCTGCATGTATCATTGCCATTGCAGGACTGATACTGCTGATACTATGGCAAACCAAGGCATTCAAAAAAATGAGTGTAGTACCGGCTGGCCTGATAGTAGTTATTACCGGAGTAATCATCAATGAGATACTGAAGTTCAAAAATCCGTTGGTATGGGAAACCGGCATAGTGATCGCCGTTGTGGCATCTATAGAAACACTGCTATGTATCGAAGCAACGGACAAACTTGATCCGCACAAAAGATACACCTCTACCGACAGGGAGCTGAAGGCACAAGGAATTGGCAATATCCTGAGTGGCCTTATTGGCGGCCTACCTATGACATCGGTTATCGTGCGTTCTTCTGCCAATGTGAATGCAGGCGCCAGCAGCAAACTATCTACCATTATTCACGGTACATTACTGTTGGTCTGCGCGGCCTCTATACCTTTTCTGCTGAATATGATACCTAAAGCCTCTCTGGCAGCGGTATTGATATTCACGGGTTATAAATTATGTAAACCATCTGTATTTCTGCATATGTGGAAGGGCGGTTGGACACAGTTTGTGCCGTTTGTGGCCACCGCAGCGGCTGTGGTTTCGTTAGACCTGCTCAAAGGTGTTGGCCTAGGATTGCTGATAAGTATTTTCTATATCCTCAGGCAGAATATGCGCATACCTTTCTACTTCCAGCGCAGCACCTTCAGCAATGGCGAGCTGATCAAAATAACGCTGGCGCAGGAAGTTTCTTTTTTGAACAAAGCAAGCATTAAGGAAACGCTGGACAACCTACCGGCGAACAGCAGCGTTATCATAGATGCAGGCGAAACGCAGTACATAGATTTCGACGTACTTGACATCATAAAAGAATACAGCATAACTAAGGCTCCTGAGCGGGGTATTAAGATGTCGCTCATAGATTTCAAGAATGTCTACAACATTGCACCAACAGTTACCGAGACCGATATCGTTTCTGATTTTGTACATGTTAATGAAGTACCCACCCGCTCGGCAGGCGGCTATAAAACGCTACTGGGACAGCTTAAAGGCAAATAGGCTGATCATTCAATAAACAACTTAAAATTATAACTATGAGAACATTCAATAAACCGGCATCGCAGCTAACACCGGCAATAGCCTTGCAATTATTAAAGCACGGTAACTTCAGGTTCATCAATAATCTGGGAATAGACAGAGACCACCTGGAAAAAATGCAGGAAACCAAGGACGGGCAAAGCCCCTTTGCTGCCATTGTAAGCTGCATGGACTCGCGCACCTCTGCCGAACTCATTTTCGATCAAGGCTTTGGCGATATATTCAGCATTCGCATAGCCGGCAATGTGATATCACCCGATATACTAGGCTCGCTGGAATATGCTACCGCTGCAGCCGGCTCAAAACTGATAGTAGTGCTGGGGCATACCAACTGCGGCGCTATCAAGGGAGCCTGCGATCATGTGCAGATGGGTAACCTCACTGCTCTGCTTCATAAGATACGTCCTGCATTGCAAAAAACAGAAAAAGGGGCGATGGAGCAAACGAGTAAAGACCCGGACTACGTAAACGCAGTAGCACAGGCGCATGCAAGAGAATCTGCAAAGCAAATATTAGCAGGCAGCGACATCATCTGCGATCTGGTGAACTCAGGTAAGGTAGGCATCATACCGGCGATGTACGACATAGCTACAGGTAAGGTGCATTTTTATAACGAGGACGCCGCCCTGAAACAAATAGCCTACGAAATAGAACAGGAGGCTGCCTAAGACAACAAGAACATGTGTGTGAAGACCGGATGTGCTACGGTAACTCCCTTCGCGGGAAACACCTGCAAATAGAGGGTCCTTGTGTCGCCGCAATGGCACAGGGAGCCTCTTATCTGGTCACTTCCAATGAAATATAGAATAAAACACCAAGCAAAGACCTATGCACACGCTGCAATGACGGGGGAACTGCCTATATAGTTAGAAGTATATTATTTACCTTCGCCCCTGAAAAAACAATTTTATGCCAGATCGCGTTTACGACAATATATTACAAACGATAGGAAACACCCCATTAGTAAGACTGAACCGTGTAGTAGCCGACCTGCCTTGCAAGGTATATGCCAAGGTAGAAACCTTTAACCCCGGTAATAGCATCAAGGACCGTATGGCGCTGAAAATGCTGGAAGTAGCCGAGAAAGAAGGCAAAATAAAACCGGGAGGCACTATTATAGAAGGTACAAGCGGCAATACAGGTATGGGACTGGCGCTGGCAGCCATCATCAAAGGCTACAAATGCATATTTGCTACTACCGACAAGCAGAGCAAAGAAAAGGCAGATATTTTAAAGGCACATGGCGCCGAGGTGATCGTTTGTCCTACCAACGTAGACCCGGAAGACCCGCGCAGCTATTATTCTGTTGCTAAAAGACTGCAACACGAAATTCCTAATTCCTGGTATGTTAACCAGTACGACAACCTTGCCAACCGACAGGCGCATTACGAGCAAACAGGCCCCGAGATATGGAAACAGACAGAAGGTAAGGTAACTCACCTTGTAGTGGCATCTGGCACAGGTGGTACTATAGTAGGTACAGGACGCTACCTGAAAGAGCAAAACCCCGACATACAGGTATGGGCTATAGACTCGTACGGCAGCTTGTTGAAGAAATGGCACGAAACAGGTGAGCTGGATATGAATGAGGTGCACCCTTATATATCTGAAGGCTTCGGTGAAGACTTTCTGCCCGAAAACTACGATCGCGCTGCGATAGATCATTTTGAAAAAGTAACTGACAAGGACGGTGCAGTTATGGCCCGCCGTATAACTAAAGAAGAAGGTATTTTCATCGGATATTCTGCTGGCTCTGTGGTAGCAGGATTGAGGCAGATGAAGGACAAGCTAAAGAAAGATGACCTCGTTGTTGTTATCTTCCACGATCATGGTAGCCGCTACGTAGGTAAGATATATAACGACGAGTGGATGCTGGACAGAGGCTTCCTTGATGTAAAGACCGTTCGCGACCTGCTGGGTGGCCTTGGTCGTCGCAGACTGGTGACCATTGATGAAAACAGCAAGGTAATGGATGCACTGGACCTCATGAAGAAATATGACATAGAGCAGATACCGGTGATGAAGGCCAACGAAATGACCGGCTCTGTTACACAGTCGGGCTTGTTCAAAAAACTGATAGAGGTACCCGATGTGCGCGACCAGCTGGTAGGCGACGTGATGGAAGCATCAATGATTGAAGTAGAAATGGAAACACCACTGGAGCGCCTGACCCACTACATCAATAAAGACAATGGAGCGGTACTTGTGCGCGATGAGAGCGGCCAATATAACATACTGACAAAGTATGACATACTGAACGCTTTTTCTAAAGGATAATACAAAAGCTAACACCTCTGCAAAGAGGTGTTTTGCTTTGCATCATTTTATAATTGTAATTGAACTGACCTGCATTGCGCGACCTCAAAACATACCTTAAAGACATTACAGTAAAACCACCGGTGCTTTTCCCAACAGTGGCATTATTTCACATTGTGCTATTAGTGGTGGCTATCGTTAGCGCTATTAAAGAACCGGGCACCAGTACAGGGTTCAATGTATTGTGGATGGTGGCCTTCACGATCTTCTGGATGGGTCTTGCAGACCAGCGTAAGTGGGGCGCATTCGGCTATGTAGCTTTTACAGTCGCTGATATTATCATACACTATACCGCCAAACAACAAGCTGATATTACCACCTACGGTAGCCCCATCTTTTTTGCCGATATCGTCTTCTGTCTATTCGTTCTGTTCTATTTCAAACGATTCAGATAAATGCAGCGGACCTACACCGATATGACCGGACGAACGGTGGAGATCAATTATCCCCCTAAGCGCATCATATCGCTGGTACCTTCTCAAACAGAATTATTATACGATCTTGGCCTGACGGATGAAGTGGTGGGCATCACCAAATTTTGTATACATCCTACCGAATGGTTCAGAAATAAAAAACGCGTTGGCGGCACTAAGACAGTACATCTGAACATTGTGAAGGAATTACGACCGGACCTGATACTGGCCAACAAAGAAGAGAATACACGTGAGCAAATAGAAGCGCTGGCAGAGCAATATCCAGTATGGATCAGCGATATCCAAACCATAGATGAAGGGCTGGCAATGATAAAGCAAGTAGGTATTATCACCGCTCGGGAAGATGTGGCCAATACCCTTGTCAATGAAATAAAAGCTGGCTTTGTCCACCTCACTAAAGCACGTGCTCCACGCAAAGTCGCCTATTTTATATGGCGCAACCCGTGGATGTGCGCCGGCGGCGATACCTTTATCAGCGATATGGTGCGGCAAATAGGATGGGTAAATGTACTTGCCGGTAAGGACCGCTATCCTGAGGTACAATTAGAGCAACTAAAAGCCATGCAACCTGACCTGGTGCTGCTCTCCTCTGAACCCTACCCCTTTAAAGACGCGCATATAGCCGAAATTAAGGCAATACTCCCTTCAGCCGAAATCAGACTGGTAGATGGCGAAATGTTCAGCTGGTATGGTAGCCGGATGAAACTGGCTTCGCTGTATTTTAAAGAATCATTAGTTCTGTAATATTTTACAGCCATCTCCGTTTATTACAATACTCCTAACACGCTTGTAGTGTACTTTTGCATTGCATTAAAATTAAACTCCATTTTATGAAAGAATTTTTCAAAATGTTTTTCGCCTCTTTCCTGGCTATGGTCATTGGGGGCATTGTCATCGTGCTTATCATTGTTGGCGTCATAGCAGGGGCTATTAATTCTGTAAAAAACGGCGACGACAAAATAACACTGGGCAATGTACTGGAACTCGATCTCAGTCAAAAGCTGCACGAGGTAGGCCAGAGCAATTCTCTGGCAGGGCTCAGCAATGGCCGTTCTTACGAGGCCAGCCTGTACGATGTGGGAGTGGCTATTGCACATGCCAAAAAGGATGACGAAATAAAGGGGATACTTATCAAACTGAACGGCACACCCAATGGCTGGGCAACACTGCAGCAGTTGCGCATGGCTATTACAGATTTTAAGTCGTCGGGGAAATTTGTATACGCTTACGGAGAAGACATTACCCAAGGCGCATATTACGTTGCCTCTGCAGCCGATAGCATTTACCTGAACCCCGCTGGTGGAATAGACTTGAAAGGCTTTGCAACAGTGATGCCTTTCTTTAAGGGAACACTTGAAAAATTAGAGATTCAACCAGAGATATTTTATGCAGGTAAATTTAAAAGTGCCACAGAACCATTCAGGGCCGACAAGATCAGCGACCCTAACCGCCTGCAGATAATGGCGATGCAGAATGGTCTGTGGGATCAGTTCCTGACAGCAGCAGCTGAATACATACATACAGATAAGAAAACAATACACCAGTGGGCTGTTGACGGGGCTATACAGTTCCCCACTGACGCTTTGAAATATAAGATGGTCGCGGGACTCCTTTATTGGGATCAGGTAGAGCAGATCATTCGCAAAAAGACAGGACTTGCAGACGGCAAAACCATCAGGTACATAAAGATGGAGGACTATGTCAATGTCACGAGGAACACCGATCGCGCGGCACAGAGTAAAATAGCGATATTGAATGCCGAAGGTGATATAACTGATGGTGAGCAGAATAGCGAAAACCAGATAGCGTCTGTGTCGTTCTGCAATGAGATCAGAAAAATAGCTAAGGATTCTTCAATAAAAGCCGTGGTTTTGCGCATTAACTCCCCCGGTGGCAGTGCGCTGGCTTCAGATGTCATTCTCAGAGAACTCATGTTATTGAAACAGAAAAAACACCTCATTGTGTCTATGGGAGACTATGCGGCATCCGGAGGCTATTATATTGCCAGCGGAGCTGATAGCATTTTTGCCCTGCCTAATACCATAACAGGCAGTATAGGTGTATTCAGTATGATGTTCAGCATCGATAAGCTGATGAAGAATAAACTCGGCGTAACCTTCGACGAAGTAAAAAACACCCCTTATGCCGATGTACCCACCACTGCGCGCCAACTCACACCTGCTGAAGCCCAGAGAATGCAGAACTCAGTAGATACCATATATGCATTATTCAAAGGACATGTAGTACAGGGCAGGAAACTAAACCAGGCAGATGTAGATAGTATAGCGCAGGGCCGTGTATGGACAGGTACCGATGCACTAGGCATTCACCTTGTGGACAAGATCGGGGGCCTCGGCAGAGCTATCAACAGTGCCGCCAGCATGGCCGGCATCACCAATTATAGAGTAGTGACCTACCCGGAACCTGAAGACAAACTAAACATACTCATGCGTAAGCTAAAATCCAACTCCGCAGCCAGTGCAGCTGTAAAAACAGCTATGAAAGAAGAGTTGGGAACAGGTTATGAATATTATGAACAACTACAAAACTTACAGAAAATGAACGGAAAGGCTATGATGCTGATGCCTTTTGTGCCAAAAGTGAACTAACCTACATCCTCCTAAACCCCTGATCGGCAAGGCATAGCGATGAATCAACGCTATGCCTTGCCGGTTTTTTTTGATTTTTTTTGAAAGTGGTAAAACCAGACAACAAAAGTTGACGTAGATGTATGGGTAAAACAAATTTTAAAACCACACAAAAACAAAAAATTATGAAACGCATCTTCTTACTTCCTGTTTTAGCACTGACTTTGATAGCAGGAAACACCACGATCACTCATGCACAGGAAAAAACAACCATGGTTGGCGGCGCGGCAATGTATCCATCTAAGAACATTGTAGAAAACGCTGTAAATTCTAAAGACCATACCACGTTGGTAGCTGCGGTAAAGGCCGCGGGCCTTGTGTCTACACTGGAAAGCGCAGGTCCCTTTACTGTATTCGCCCCAACCAATGAGGCATTCAACAAGTTGCCAAAAGGCACCGTAGAAAATCTGGTAAAGCCCGAAAACAAAGCTACACTGACGTCTATCCTTACTTACCACGTTATTGCCGGCAAGCAGGACTCAAAGGCACTGATGGAAAAAATAAAGATGGGCAACGGTACCGCTATGATCAAAACCGTACAGGGCGAAGAATTGACCTTTATGATGAAGGGTAAGGTCCTGATGGTGAAAGACTCAAAGGGAAATAAAGCTAAAGTGACCATCAAAGACGTATATCAGAAAAACGGCGTAATACACGTTATCGACACGGTTCTTATGCCATAATTAACGTTCGTTGAATATCACTTTCAATTATCTTTGGGGGAAATTAATTTTTCCCCCATTTTTATTTACAGATATCCATTGAAACAGGAAAACATATCAGTATTCGACATTTTCAAGATAGGTATTGGCCCAAGTAGTTCGCACACCCTTGGCCCGTGGCGTGCAGCGCAACGCTTTATCAACACGATCAGCGATAAGGGCATAGATACTGTAAGGTCTGTAAAGGTGATGCTCTATGGCTCACTGGCTAAAACGGGTAAAGGCCATGGTACAGATGTGGCAGTTTTACTGGGCCTGTGTGGCGAAGACCCTGTAACATTTGATGTGAACCAGATCACCCCGCGCATGCAGTACATCAATGAGCACAAGCGACTGCTGCTGGATGGCAAAAAAGAACTGGTGTTCGATCCTGAAATTGATGTGGTATTCCTGTTTGAGGAGAGTCTACCTTTTCATCCCAATGCTTTAACGTTCCTATGTTCGTTCACTACAGGTGAGCAGATAGCGGAAACCTACTACTCTATAGGTGGTGGCTTCGTGGTGAAAGAGGGAGAAGATGCAGGAGGCAAAGAACAAATAAAACTGCCTTACCCGATAGAAAGAGCAGAGGAACTGCTTACCTATACGAAAGAAACCGGCCGGAACATATCAGACATCGTAATGGCTAATGAGAACACATGGCGCAGCGAAGAAGATACGAATGCCGGTGTGCTGAAGATATGGAGCGTCATGCGCGACTGCACTTTCCGCGGGTGCCATATCAGCGGTGAACTACCGGGCGGATTGCATGTAACGAGAAGGGCGGCCGCACTCAACAAAAAACTGACAGAAGGCAATCCTTACAACAACTACGACGAATGGATCAATGCTATCCGCAAAGGTGGACAAGGATTTAAATACACGCTGGACTGGGTAAGCTGTTTTGCCCTTGCCGTGAATGAGGAAAATGCCGCGTTCAGCCGGGTGGTGACGGCGCCAACCAATGGAGCTGCAGGCGTAGTACCAGCCGTACTCCAATACTACATCGCTTTTTGTGATGGGTATACCGATGAAAAAATAATAAAATTTCTGCTTACAGCATCTGAAATAGGCAGCATATTTAAGAAAGGTGCTACCCTTAGCGCCGCTATGGGTGGCTGCCAGGCAGAGATAGGTGTGAGCGCGTCTATGGCTGCTGCTGCCCTTACCGAGGCAATGGGTGGCACACCGGGCCAATGCCTGATGGCTGCAGAGATAGCCATGGAGCACCACCTGGGTCTTACCTGCGACCCTGTGGGCGGCCTGGTGCAGGTGCCATGCATAGAGCGCAATACCATGGGAGCCATAAAGGCCATTACAGCGGCACAGTTGGCACTGCAAAGCAATCCCGACAAAGCACGCATATCGCTCGATGCCGTGGTCAACACCATGTGGGAAACCGCACTGGATATGAATCATAAATATAAGGAAACAGCCGAGGGCGGTCTTGCTATGCAATTGCCTATCAGCTTGAGTGAATGCTGATATCCTCTAAAATAACAGGCGATGTCCTATACGTACGAATATCCTCGCATGGCGGTAACTGTAGATGCAGTAGTGCTGGCAAAGCAGGCTGTAGCTACACAAGTACTGCTCATACTGCGCAAGCATGACCCATGTGCTGACTGCTGGGCCCTGCCGGGCGGTTTTGTAGATATGGAGGAAACCAGCGAAGAAGCCGCATACCGCGAACTTGAAGAGGAAACAGGCATCAACGGTGTTGCCCTGAAGCGCCTTGATGTATTTGATGCGCTGGGACGGGACCCTCGCGGAAGGACAATATCTATTGTATATATTGGCTATACCAACGAACCAATTGAAGCCAAAGGAAATGATGATGCCAAAGACGCACAATGGTTTGATGTTACTGCTCTGCCGGCGCTGGCTTTCGACCACATCGATATTATCAGTAAAGCATTGCAGGCATCACATTAACGGTCATACCTATCCAGGTGGTATTTCTCTATCATATTGATAAGTAGTTCCGGATATTTGGGATTGGTGGCATAACCGGCATCTTTTAGTCCCCTCGCCCAGCCTTTGTAGTCGGTCACACGCAGTTGAAAAAGTCCTGCATATCGTTTCTTTTTAAGAAATTCGCAATGATCGGCAAATGATTCCTGCGCGCTCTTGTATTGTCGGTAGCAATCCCCACCCTTATTATACCTGCCACCGTTCCAGTCACTCGTGCACTTGATGCCGAAGTGATTCTTAGCCTCCCGCGCCAGCAGGCTATTCCCATTAGCTGACTCCAGCAAACCCTGAGCGAGGGTTATACTTGCAGGCACCCCATATTTTCGCATCTGCTTTATAGCCACATCACGCCATGTATCTATATAGCTTTCGGGGGTGTATTTCTTCGGTTCTTCTTTGGTTTGCGTTATAGTTTCCCTTGTTTTACTTTTCTCTGCGGTATGCGGTGTATACCTGCTCCTCTGCAACTTACGGGTATGGTGGCAGGAGGGAAAAACGATGAGCAAAAGAAGCAGCAAAAGGGTAACGTAACGCATAGATCGGCTTAACAACACGAATATAGCAAACCGTATTTATGGAGCGCATTATTCTTTTCACTTGACCGATATAAGTTTTATCTTTACGAAGTATTCTGCTCCCCATGAACAAGATAGATGACCTGCTGCTGCAACTGGAACATTGTGTTGCCAACAAGAAATACCTTCCCTCTGCTCCATACAATCTATCTATCCAGGGCAATGATATTAACGCAGCCCGTATCTCGGTCAACGCGTTTCTCAACTCTGACGGCGGCACCGTGATCTGTGGCATAGAAGACAATAAGGCCGATAGCAGCTATCTTTTTTCCGGCATTGATAATAGTTCAGTTTATGTTCAGCAGCTTAAGGCCACCGTTTTTACCAATAGTAAAGATGTACCAAAAGATGTGCAAAATAATATTGCATACGAGATCAAACATTTCCTGAATGGGGAAGTACTTGTGATATCCGTTATGAGTATTCCTGCAGAAGACAGGTACGTTCATTATGAGCGCAAGGCATACATTCGCACCAGCGAGAGCAATAAGCTGATGCAGGATCTGAGCAATATTGCCGAATCAGCTAATACCGAGGATCTCTCAGATAATACACAGAAAATTTACTCTGCAGAGCTCATCAGTCTGTTCGGTCCTGACTATATTTCATTGCTGCCTGAGTTTAAACAGATGCTTTCGTTCATCTATGAGCAGAACAATGCGCCGGAAAAAACAAGCCCTACACCAGGTGAAATAGGCAGTAAACTATGGTCAACCAAGGGCAATGACACTTCACACCGTTCTTACGAACAATTCCTGCTACTGACCAAAAAAGCGCTTACGCTACTCGAAAAATCCGGCTTCATACTAAAAGGAAGCAAATCTGGCTACACGGTAAATACGCGTTTTGCGCCGGTGAAAAGCCTGTTCAACTAGGTCGGGATATTGCATAAAGAGCTTGAATAATTTAGTGCAAATCAATTATTTATCTTAAAAAAACTAAAATAAGTAGCCCATTTTATTATTTTTATTGTAGCTAACAAAGACTACTACAAAAATACACTTATGAACAAGCTTGTACCCAACATCTTATTAGTGAGCATCGTCGTGCTCTTCACGTTTTATACTGCGTCAGCGCGAAATAAATTTTATGAAGACAATGATGCATTCTACCTCAAATACCTAAAGCAGGAAAAATTTGGTATCGACACCTCTGCGTCTGCAATCGTAATTTATCAATATGAATCGTGGGACCATACAAGGTTCTCTCTTGTCTTGCACAAGGTGCACAAGATCATCAAGGTGCTTAATAAAAAAGGGCTTGATATTTCTAATGTGAACATTTTTTTACCCGGATATAGGGAGGGGCATTATTCTGTCAGCGGCCTGAAAGGCACCACCTACAATCTGGAGAATGGGCGCATTGTCAAAAACGCCATGCAATCGGAAAACACCAGTACCGACAAAAACAAGTTAATTTCAGAAATAAAGTTCAGCTTGCCGGCGGTACGCGAAGGCTCCATAATTGACTATAGTTATACGATACAGGAAGAGCCATCCAATATTATTGCCCGCTGGGAAGTTCAGGAAAATATCCCCAAGTTATGTACCGAGCTGGAAATCTTTGTTCCTAAAGAATATGACATAGCACTGGTGAGTCGATATTCGCCTGTGTATATGACCATCAACGATAAGAAAAGCTCAGATAAAGACGTACTACCCGATGCTTATGCATATGGAGACAATAGCAGTGAAATATTCAACAAAAGATGGGTAAGACGAAATGTAAAAGCCCTTTCGGAAGAACCATACGTATCAAGCATCAATAATTACAAAGAATCACTCATCATGTACGTTAACGGTCTTTATGAAAACAATCAGGATCGTAAATTCTCTTTAATTACATGGGGTGGCTTAAACAGGATCCTGTTGGATAGAAACGGCTACAACAAACCCCTTGTAGCGGTAGATATTTCCGCAAACCAAAAAGCGAAAGAAATAGCAGGCGATGAAGTAGATGATCTTGTTGCAGCAAAAAAAATATTCAGGTATGTTAACCGGGAATTTAACTCAACTAATGAAGATGATATTTACCTTGATAAGCCTATATCCAAAATAATGAGCGATAAGTCGGGTTCTCCCTCTGAGATCAATTTCCTGCTTATCAGCATGCTCAGGCATATGCATTATTCTTGCAGCCCGGTGATATTGGCAACTACCGACAAAGGCATTCCAAGCAGCACTTTCCCTGAGATATATCAGTACAATCACGTCATATGCGAACTAAGACTACAAGGCAAGAAATATTATCTGGATGCATCGGAAAAGGAAATGCCATTTGGCTCACTGCCTGCAAAATGCTATAACGGATATGCGCGCATTATCGATCAGACCGATTCGGGTTATGTAGTACTCTCGCGTTCTATGATGCAGAACAAGTCCATGTGCATGGCCACAACCATAAATAACTCCGTAGACAACTATATAGTCAACTACAAGACATACTTCGGGGAACGAAGTGCCATAGAATTACGCAGGTTATGGAGAAAAGACACTTCTGCGATCAGAAGCTATATAAAAGATCTTTACCGAAATGCTGCAACTGAAGTCGTTGTTACCGACTATAGCGTCAAAAATCTGGATGACCCCGATGCGCAACTGACTCTCGACTTCAACATCCGTATCAGGTGGGACACAACTGCCCCTTTACTGTACTACGATCCATATGCATTCAAATTCTTTACTGAAAATCCGTTTAAAACACCTGGCCGGAAATTCCCGATAGATATGCCCTCTGTGAGGAGTTCCACCTACATCTGTAAGCTGCAACTGCCGAAAGGATATGTTGCGGACGAAATACCCAAACCATCTATTGTCAAGATGGATGATACCGTCCAAACCAGAAACATCTTTGATTATGATAAGGAAACAAATACCCTGAGTATAGATTCACGATTGCAAATACCAAGAACAACTTTTAACACAAGTGAATACGACGTATTGAAAGAATTTATACAAAGAATAATTGAAGAACAGCAGAAAGTGATTGTGATAAAAAAACAAGCCTAATGACTAATACCCGAAGAATTCTGACCGCCCTGCTTCTTCTGCCTCTCTTTGCAAAAGCAGAGGTGCATCCTGATTACGCGGCAAGCAAGATTAAACCCGACTTACTTATTCACGCGAACGCCGTGCTGAGAGAATCTGCAACAGAAATTGAGCTGATATCACTAAACGATGTTATAGTCAGGGAAAGGTACGTGCTAACAGTAATGAATGAAAAAGGAGCAGAACATGCCCAAATCCATGAAGTCTACTCCAAAATGAAAACCATTAACAGCATTAGCGCTTACATCTATGATGCCGATGGAAAAATGGTTGCCGCAGTACGACCAGGCATGTTCAAAGACTTACCTTTGTTCAATAATTCCTATGCGGAGTACAGTAACAATAAGCAGAAATACTACGACCCCAGCTACCGCAAATATCCATTCACTATAGAATACATAGTTGAGTATGAGCAAAACCACTCCTTCTACCTGCCATCCTGGTCACCCCAAAATGATGTGCACACGGCAGTAGAAAATGCAACGCTAACGGTAATCCTTCCGTCCATAATCAATCTTCGCAATCATATGTTTCACACCGCGATCAGCCCGGTGATCACTAATGGAGAAAAGAAACAATATAAATGGACGTTAATTGACATAAAAGCACACAAAAGTGAGCCATTCCTTACACGTGAGGAGTACGACGTACCTACGATATTACTGACGCTTGATGATTTTATGCTTGCGGACCACAAAGGTAACATGAGCACCTGGGCAAATTACGGGAAGTTCATCTACGAGCTGAATAAAGGCCGGGACAGCGTGCCGGAGGATATGCATAAGAGATGCGCCCAATTACTTGCCGGCATCACTGATGATCACCAAAAAATAAAGACGCTCTACGACTACATGCAAAACAATATGCGCTACGTAGCAGTAGAATATGGCGTGGGGGGATGGCAAACTTTGACCACAGCCTATGTGGAACATAACAAATATGGCGACTGCAAGGCGCTGACTAATTATATGATGAGTATGCTGGAAGAAGCTGGTATAACGTCATATCCGGTTCTTATCAAGGCTGGACGGGCAGAGAATTTTTCGGCAATGAAAGATTTTGTTTCCACCCAATTCAACCATGTAATACTCTGTGTGCCACTGGCACGAGATACCGTTTGGCTGGAGTGTACCAGCAATTCCCTACCCGCAGGGTACCTGAGCGACTTTACCCAAGGTAGAACTGGACTCATGTACACCCCGCTGGGCGGCTATCTTGTGAACACGCCAGAATATGGGACTACCATCAATTTTTTGAAAAGGCATGCAATAATGTCTTGCGAGACTAATGGAACTATTAAAATAACATTGGACGACCTTTATAATGGAGAATCAGCCAATCAAATGTATAATGAACTGTACAATGGAAATGATCACGACAAAACTGAATTCATCCATACCAAATTCCACTTGCCATCATACGATGTCAGCAGCTATACTTATAAAAAAATAGATACTTCCCGTGTGATGACAATTAGCGAAAGTGCGGTTCTTATTGCCTCTGGAAGAATGACTGTTACCGGCTCTCGCAGATTTATTAACATGGACGCAGCTCCACTAAAGCCAAGCCTGCCGGAAGAAGTCGACGAAAGAAAAGAACCATTTTATCTTCCCAATTCAGAATCGATAAATGATGTGTTTGAACTCCCTATCCCGGACAATACAGAGGTGGAATTTATTCCTGCAGCAGTAAATCTCAGTTACCCCTTTGGTGAGTATTCGTGCACCATTGCCAAAAAAGACAATATGTTGATAATGACCCGCAGTTGTAGCTTCAAAAGCGGAAATTACGATGCTACCCTGTTCAACAACTTCGTTAAATTACTGGAAGAGATGAATAATGAATCACATAAAAAAGTAGTTTTGAAAAATAAATCATAATAAAGCATGCAAAACTACTTATCTACACTTTTCGCCAATCAAAAGAACGATCACAACAATTTCTTCCTCATGGCAGGGCCATGCGTCATTGAAAGCGAAGAAGTGATCATGAACACCGCCGAAAAAGTAGTGCGCATATGTGAGACCTTACAAATCCCCCTCATATTTAAGTCATCCTACCGCAAGGCCAACCGCAGCAGGCTGGATAGTTTCTCGGGCATCGGTGATATACAGGCACTCAAGATACTGTCAAAAGTCAGAGATACGTTTAATGTGCCACTGGTTACAGATATTCATGCTGCAGACGAGGCAGATATGGCGGCTGAATATGTCGATGTATTGCAAATACCGGCATTCCTTTGCCGGCAGACGGATATACTTGTAGCTGCTGCCAAGACGGGGAAGGTAGTAAATGTGAAGAAAGGACAATTCCTGTCGGCAGAGTCCATGCAGTTTGCGGTAGATAAGATACAGCAAAGTGGCAATGAGCGCATCATGCTCACCGACCGCGGCACTATGTTCGGCTATCACGATCTTATTGTTGACTACAGGGCTATACCCATTATGCAGAGCCTTAAAGTGCCGGTTGTTATGGATTGCACCCATTCTCTGCAACAGCCCAACCAGTCCAGCGGCGTCACCGGTGGCAATCCTCAGATGATAGAGACCATAGCCCGCGCCGCAATAGCTGTAGGCGCCGATGGCCTGTTCATCGAAACCCACCCCGATCCCGCACACGCCAAGAGCGATGGAGCCAATATGCTGAACCTCGCTATGTTAGCACCTTTAATGGATAAACTTACACGTTTACGTCAGGTGGTGAATAGCCTTTAAAGGAAAATAAGTATCCTTTATTAGATTATTACAGTTTAGTTTTTATTAGCTTTATAGCTATGAATGAGGTTTGGGATTTTTTCAGGGAATTGCTGGACACGTCCGACTTTCCACCTCGCTGGCATTGCGGTAACTGGACGCAATTTCACGGATGGCTTTACCTCCTCAGCGATCTGGCTATTTGGGCGGCATATTTCGCTATCCCGTTCCTCATCATGCGCTATCTTACGCGCAAACAAAATGCGCGTTTCATTCGCATTTTCGTACTGTTTGCGGCATTTATTCTGGCTTGCGGCGCCACCCATTTTCTCGATGCTCTTGCCTTTTGGCTCCCCCTCTATAGGCTCAGCGCCCTTGTCAGATTTGCCACCGCCATTATCAGCTGGATCACGGTTTTTAACCTCATCAAATTTCTCCCAATAGCTTTCTCTCAGAAAACACCAGAACAACTGGAAGAGGAAATAGAATACCGCAAACAGATGGAAGAGCAGCTAAAGGTGAACAACCGATTACTGATCGAGACCCAGGAAATAGCCCGTATTGGCCACTGGCAATGGGATGTTGCTACTAATAAAGTAACATGGTCTTCTATGACGTTGAAGTTGTTTGGCCTGCAAACAGGCGATAGCGAAATGACCTACGATGAGTATCTGGGATACATTCACCCTGACGACCGGCAGTTTGTCCACGATTGTGTAACACAGGGCTTCCAGAACAAAGCATTACCGCAGTTCTACCATCGCATAGTGCTGCCCGGAGGGCAGGTAAAGATCATGCTGTCCCGGGGAGAGGTGCAACTTAACCATCTGGGTGAGGTGTTAAAAATGACAGGTACAGTACAAGACATCACCGACCAGCGCAACACAGAGCACGAACTACTCATCAAAACGCAAAAGCTCGAAGCATCTAATATAGAACTGCAAAAATTTGCATCCATTGCCTCACACGATCTGCGTGAACCCTTACGTAAGATCATCACTTTGGGCTCCATGCTTGATAAAGAGGCAGGCGATGCCCTTAACGAAAAAAGCAAAATGTACCTGCAAAAGATGACCAGTTCTTCCATCAGAATGCAGAAACTGATCGACGATATCCTCGATTTTTCCAAGCTTACAGTCAATGAACAGGTATTCTCAGCCGTAAATCTAAACGATGTGCTTGCCAATGTACTATCTGACACGGAAATAGCCATTAGTAAGGCTAATGCGACGATTACGATAGGTAAACTCCCTACGATTGAAGCCAATGCCAGCCAAATGGGACAACTATTCCAGAATCTGATCAGCAATGCTATCAAATTTTCAAAGCCCGGACAACCGCCTGAGATCACGGTGCAAGCACAAACCATGAGTGGAGGAGAACTACGTGATCTGTTCGAAAAAGGAAGTAATTATAATTTCACCCTGGCACTTGGCCAGGCAATCAATTCGGCCGATAACTTCACCCAAATATCCGTTAGCGACAACGGAATAGGCTTTGATGAAGCATACCTCGACAGGATATTCCTGATATTCCAGCGTCTGCACGATAAGTCGGCGTACGAAGGCACAGGTATAGGGCTGGCGGTTTGCAAGAAGATAGCAGAATTGCATAACGGTTATATTACCGCTCACAGCCAATTAGGCAAGGGCACAACGTTTATCATAGTACTGCCTTTATTTCATGCACCTGTTAGCGAAGACTAGACTGAAGCATAAAGATACCCCCCAACCATTTTTGACCACATTACCACATTTAAATGTGGATGGCATAACGCCAGAGATTTTTCAGGCAAGGTAAGATCAATAGTCATCCAATAAAACGTAAAATGGCAATCCCATTGTATTAAATTTGTTGCTAGCCGTTTCTACGCAACCCACCTCCACACCAGTATAGATCTTCCTCAAATGCCATTTTCTCTTCCGTCTGAGTTTCTCTGAAATTTCATTCATACATTCTACAACCACGTAGACATATTCCTTATAATACAAACCATTCATTGTCGTGAGCTTTATCTTTAATGTTCCTGCGCAACAGAGGTAGCCGCAAGAACACCATGCTAAAGTGGAATCGACAATTACCCCTTCGATTTCAATATCACTAGGAAACGCATGCAACTTATCTCTTGTCAGCACATATTGAGTTTGCCCGCTACCTCCAGACTGAGTGTCGATACTTGATGCTGCTGATTTTCCCGTGTAAACTTGCCCGTAAGCTATCGTTCCATACAGAAAACATAAAAGCAAAAACACCTTTTTGTTCATGCGGCATACATTCAAAGTTTAAAAATACGGATAAATACCGCATTAAAGAATGTGTATATGAATAAACCTAAGTCGCTGAAACCAGGCGCAACCAATTATAAACTATAATTTCCGCTACTATCTTTTTATGTTTGTGGCTCGAATCACAGAATATGAATATCAGACAAATACTTCCTGCTTTACTGGCCATGGCCTGTTGCCAATCGGCGATTGCCCAGAAAAAACAATTTACCATAGCCGAAGCGACAAACGGCATGAGCACTACCCTGGCCCCGAAAGGGCTGAAAGGTGCTACATGGCAACCCGGCACCGATATGCTATGGCAAATAGAAAGTAAAAAGAATGGCGATACATGGACGGCAGTCAACTACAACAAGGGCGATCATGAGCCTGATTATGTAGTGGAGCAAGGTGGTTTTCCCGAAGGCGTTAAGGTAACCGCCATCCCAACACTAAAATGGCTGAATAAAAATAATGCATGGTTTCAAAGCGGCAATAACATTGTGCTGGGCACATTGAAGGACCGAAAATTCACCTGGAGCATACTGGCTACCCTACCCGAGAATGCTGCCAATATAACCGTAGACAATAGCAAACATATAGGCTACACTATAGACAATAACCTATGGTACTGGGATAAAGTGAGCGTTAACGTTACCAACGAGAACGACAAAAACATAGTATGCGGTAAGTCGGTGCACCGCGAGGAGTTTGGCATAGACCACGGTATCTTCTTCTCTCCGAGCGGCTCGCTCATGGCCTATTACCGTATGGACCAGACCATGGTAAAAGACTACCCGGTGGTAAAGTGGGACGTAACTCCTGCCCGTGCCGACCTTATAAAATACCCTATGGCCGGCGATGTATCGCATGAAGTTTCGCTGTGTATCTACAACCCGGCTTCCGGTAGAACGGTGACACTTAAAACCGGTGAAAAACATAAAGACCATTACCTCACCTGCGTTACATGGAGCCCTGATGAAAAGTATATATACATAGCGATCCTCAGCCGCGAGCAAAACCATTTGCTACTCAACCAGTATAGCGCAAAGACCGGTGAAAAGATAAAAACACTATTTGAAGAAACAAGCAGTAAATATGTGCACCCCACCCATCCCCTCATGTTCATACCGGGATCGAATGACGAGTTTATTTGGTGGAGCGAGAAAGACGGCTATCAACACCTGTACCTGTACAACTCTGACGGCAAGATGCTTCGCCAGGTAACTAAGGGCAATTGGGTAGTGAACGAGATAGTCGGCTATAATAAAGAAGAAGGCAAGATCATATTCACAGCATCTAAAGAATCGCCGCTGGAAAAACATATCTATACTGTAGAACTGGACAACTCCCACATAGAACGTATAGACAAAGGCGCAGGCATGCACACGGCTACATGCAGCGACGATGGCAAATATGTGCTGGATGTTTATAGTGGTGCAGGTGTACCAAAGAATGCCTACGTAAGGGCCACCAACGCTACTACCTCAATAGAAGTAATAAAATCCCCTGATCCGCTTGCCGACTATCAACGGCCTGAAGTAAGGAACGTCACCATTAAAGCAGCAGATGGCGCAACAACACTCTACGGCAAGCTGATACTACCTACCGATTTTGATAGCACAAAAAAATACCCCACTATTGTATACCTGTACAATGGTCCTAACGTGCAGCTCATACACAACTCATTCCCTGAAAGTGGCAACCTTTGGTATGAATACATGGCCCAACATGGCTACATCATCTTCACCATGGATGGCCGTGGCAGTTGGAATAGAGGTCTGGCCTTCGAGCAGTCTACCTATCGCAAGTTGGGCGATGTGGAAATGGAAGATCAGCTGAAAGGTGTAGAATACCTGAAAAAACTGTCTTACGTAGATGCCGACAGGATGGGTATACATGGCTGGAGCTTTGGTGGATTCATGACCACATCTATGATGGTAAAGCACCCGGGCATCTTCAAGTGCGCAGTAGCAGGTGGCCCAGTCATGGACTGGAAGATGTATGAAGTAATGTATACGGAAAGATATATGAGCACGCCGAAGGAGAACCCCGATGGCTACGCAAAGGCCTGCCTGCTGGATAAAGTAAAAGGCCTGAATGGCAAGCTACTGCTCATACACGGCACTAGCGATGACGTAGTGGTATGGCAGCACAGCATCGATTTTATCAAGAAGAGTGTGGATGAAGGAGTTCAGGTCGATTATTTTGTTTACCCCGGCCACGAGCATAATGTGCGCGGTAAAGACAGAGTTCATCTGATGCAAAAAATCACAGACTATTTCGACGAATACCTGAAAAAGTAAAGCGACCGACATTAGTCGCTTTAGAATATCAATTGAAGAAGCGGTGGCTATCGGGCTACCGCTTCTTCAATTCTGAAAAATCCATCGGCGTAACAATACCGTCTTTAGGCTCGTCCGATGTATTATGCAGATCATTCGTCACCACCAGCATTCCTTTGTCCAGATGGTTGTCCTTCCCATAAATGCGCAATATCATCTTACCTAATTCTGCTGCCTTTTTGCTCTTTTCATCAGGCGAGGCCTTGTAAAAAGTAAGATCTCCGATCACGACTACCATTACCGATTTGTCGCCTTCTACATTAATGTGTAATGCCTGGCAGGTTGGAAATATATTACTTATGCTATCTTGTATTATTAGCGTCTTTCCATCGTTACTCGTTCCTTCTTTACACGATGGGATTAACAATACAGAACAGGATATTGCAAATACAAGCAGCGATCGTTTCATAAAATTTAGTTTTTATACTTAATAAGCTTAGTTGATACCTAATACATCTTTCATAGTAAATATTCCCTTCTTGCCAACTAGATATTCAGCAGCAAGCACCGCACCCAACGCAAACCCATCTCTATTATGAGCGGTATGGATGAGTTCTATGTCGTCTACCTCAGAAGAGTATTTTATGCTATGAGTTCCCGGAACCTCATCTATGCGATGCGCCACGATAGGTAATATGTTCGGGTCATTCATAAAATTGAGTGCCCAGGTCTTCTTATTATCTAGCCGTTCTATTATTTGCTCTGCCAGCGTAATGGCGGTACCACTTGGTGCGTCCTTCTTGTGTGTGTGATGTGTTTCCACTATCCCCACCTCATAGTCAAGGTGGCCGTTCATCAAATTGGCCAGCAGTTTATTGATTTCAAAGAATATGTTAACCCCGATACTAAAGTTAGATGCCTGTAGCAATGCCCTACCCTTTGAGGTGGCTAGTGCCTGCACTTCCGCCAGTTCTTCATTCCACCCCGTGGTACCGCAAACTACGTTCACCCCGGCGTCAAGACATATACTTACGTTTTCACGTGCAGACTCGGGCCGGGTAAACTCAATTGCCACATCCACGCTGTTCAGGCTGAACTCATTGAGATCTTCCTTATTACTCGTTGTGATTATCAAGACAATAGAATGCCCTCGGCCAACAGCCACCCGCTCGATAGCTTGCCCCATTTTACCGTAACCAATCAGTGCAATATTCATAGTAATACAAGTGTGAAGATAATTATTTATTTCCTGACCATAACTAACTCTACCAAGCTGTAAATCAAAAAATCCCACCTCTCAAGAGGCAGGATTCTCATAAGTTACTTTATTAAGCCTATTAACTGTTCGTTTTTTAAAATGGAAGAGCAAAAAGACCTTCTTCCTTTTCTCCAACAAGAACTTTATCAGATGTATGACGCAAATAGTGATGAGCATAAAGACGATCAGTTTAAACTATAAATACATTTTACAGGTGATGGTTTTGACAAATAAAAGAACCAGGTAAGGCTATCGAAAACGACAAACATCTCATAAGAGTCACAAAACCGCTGAAACTTCTTACCTACAGGAAAAATATACTGTTCCATAAAACCACTCATTCTGTCTGTTCGTAAACTGGAAAATGGGCTGCCACATAAAACATGTGGCAACCCATAGCTTCTTTAATTATTCCTTTATCAACTTAGAAACTTTCTTGTAATCACCACTTGTGAACTCAACCATATACATACCCGCCGGCAATTCATTGATTGAGATAGCGATCTTACCATTTTGCTGTGCACCAAGTTCTTTAGTTACAACATTGACACCAGAAATATCCAGGATCCTGACTGTTGTGTTTGCCTGTGCAGGAGCGGTGAATGTTACAGTCACAACATCTGTCGCAGGATTCGGGGCAAGAGTCATATTGAACTTAGCTATTTCAGCTTGGTTGGCAACCTTACCTTCTGTAGTCAATTCAAACCTCTTTTCACCCTGTGTCTTAGCATCAGCGGTCACTTCAAACTTGTATTCCGCACCCTGAGCAAGCATAGTATACACATCGTTCAGCTTATCGTGCAGGTAAACATTACCATTTTCGGGAGCTACCATGTTGGTAACCTTGATAGTGTATTCCTGAGCATAGTTAGTAGTGAAACCTAATGGTATAACTGAACCATCTGTGAACGGACGAGCATCGATGCTTAGCTTCTTGTTATCGGCAGACAGGCTGTAGAAGTTAAGATCGGGGTTGAGCGGCTTACCGGCATCAAGCATCTTATCATCATTATCTGTAGCGTTAGCGTTGAAGCTGAAATACATATTGTCCCATGCATGATCATTAGCGTCAACCACCTGCATTGAAAGGAACTGATTAGTAGAACTATTCCTTAATAAAGCCTCATCTGCTGCACTTACCTTGTTAGCTTCAGCGAAACTCAACGTAGCACTATCAAAAGCAGCTTGTACCTGGAATGATGTATTCATACCGATCACATATGAGCCGCCTATTGGTTTTGCTTCGAACGCACCATTAGTTCCAAGGTATGGATTCCATACAAAGAATGCAGCTCCTGTAACATGTCCTGCCAGTTTAGCAGCATTGATAACCGAACCTATATCTGTAGGAGAAGGATAAGGATTGCTTACCTGATTGTAACCAGAATGAGCACCCTTGCGCAAAGTAACTGTTTGTGCACCTATGTTCAAAGTACCTGCCATCGAGATAACGGCCGCATCAGGAGTGTAAGAAAGACCGTCCAGACCTTCATTCTTGCTACCTCTCACGAACAGACGGATACCTTCGTATTGCTTGAATGAGTTAGTATCGGTAGTAGAATTTGCATTAGCAAATGCAACCCATCCCGGATCGTATCCCATTGTGGCATTACCACTTGTAGTGTGATACCAGTAAACAGAAGGAGCATTAGTGATTGTCGAAGTAAATCCATTAGCAGTTCCACCATTACCTGTGACATCAACAGTACGCTGGATCTGGCTCAATGCAATAGGACCATTGAATGGATGACCAAAGAAACGGAATGCACGACGTCCACCAGGGATATATTGCTGAACATTTACATTACCTGTGATAAATGACCCTACAGCTGCAGGAGCTAAACGACCCTGACTTACAGAGTCAACAGCAAGTACCAGACCGCCGTTAGAAGTAAGGCTACCGGCTGACAGCGTAAGATCACCCTTTATTTTTATAGAATCACCGCTGTTAATAGTAACACCTGCGACATTGTTCAAAGTAACATTGTAAAGAGTACCCTTACCATAAATAGTCTGAGCCGATGAACCGTTCATGCTGATCAGGCCATTACCATTGATAGCACCTTTCACTATAAGATCCCCTTTAACATTGATTGTGGCACCACTATTCACGGTAATCGCAACCGATGAGTCTATAGTCAGGTTTTTAACTGTAACCGTAAGACCCGCGAAATTAGGGAGATAGGCTGTACCAGCTGGTATCTCAACATTTAACGTTGCGCTTGGGGTTACACCACAAGGCCAGTTTGATGCATCGTTCCAGTTGTTATTAACACCCAACCATTTACCTTCAAGATTTACCGGAATAGCCTGCGTAACAATACTTGTACCGCAGCTATTGATCAACGTGTAAGAAATAGTATCCACACCCGAAGCTATACCGGTCACAACACCTGAAGCATCAACCGTAGCAACTGAAGTGTTGCTGCTGCTCCATGTGCCTGAAGGGATAGACTCTGAAAGGGTAACTGAAGTCCCTGCACATATAGAAGAACCACCTGTTATAGCTGTAGCAGCATGCTGAATCGTTACCGCGACTGTAGGAATAGAACCACAACCTGTAGAGTAGCTAATAGTAGCGCTACCTGTAGCCACGCCTGTTACAACTCCTGTAGCCGCGTCCACCGCAGCCACACCTGTGTTGCTGCTCGACCAAGTACCGCCATTTGCAGTATTAGACAATGCAGTAGTAGAACCCTGGCAGAAAGTAGTAGTGCCGGTGATAGAAGACGGACTTGCAATAACATTAGCCGTAGTAGTAGTAACACAACCAGAATTATTATAAGTGATTGTAGCAGAACCTGCAGCAACACCTGTCATCAAACCTGTACCCGAAATAGTAGCTACTGATGTATTATTACTGCTCCATGTACCACCGCCCACAGTATTAGCAAGAGTAGATGTAGTACCTGAACAGATAGTCGAAGTACCTGTGATTGCAGCAGGGCTGGTAACAACAGTTTCAGCTTTGGTAGCCAATGATGCGCAGCTGGTAGTATAAGATATGGTAACTGAACCTGCAGCAACCGGAGTAACTACACCGGTAGATGAATTAACAGTAGCAATCCCTGTATTACTGCTTGTCCACGAACCACCGGCGGCAGTATCAGTCAAAGTAACAGTAGAACCGGTGCATATAGTAGCAGAACCGGATATAGCACTGGCTATTGAAGCCGGATTAACAGTAATCACCTTTGTAGCATACTGTGTACCGCAGCTGTTAGTCAATGTATAAGATATAGTAACCGAACCTGCAGCAACACCTGTTACAACACCACCTGAAACGGTAGCTAGTGAGCTATTGCTTGATGACCAGCTACCGGAAGGTACCGACTCTGTAAGAGTAATGGTATTACCCGCACAAACCGAAGACAAGCCTGCAAGGGCAGCAGGAGCCTGCTGAACGGTAACTGTCACCGGAGTAGCAGATCCGCAACCTGTAGTATAAGAGATATTCGTTGTACCAACCGCAACAGCTGTAAGAACACCGGTTGCAGCATTGATAGTACCGGCAGCAGTATTGCTGCTAACCCATGTACCACCAGATACAGTGTTAGTCATTGTAGATGTAGAACCAAGACAAACAGCAGTAGCACCGCTGATAGCCGATGGCAAAGCCTGGATTGTTGCTGAAGTAGTAGCCACACAACCGGAGTTGTTGTAAGTAATGGTAGTGGTACCACCGGTAACACCTGTCATCACTCCCGCACCTGATATAGTTGCTATCGAAGTATTTGCTGAACTCCATGTACCACCGCCTACAGTATTAGAAAGAGTAGATGTAGAACCTGAACAGATAGTCGAAGTACCTGTGATTGCAGCAGGGCTGGTAACAACAGTTTCAGCTTTGGTAGCTAATGATGCGCAGCTGGTAGTATAAGATATGGTAACTGAACCTGCAGCAACCGGAGTAACTACACCAGTTACAGCATCAACCGTAGCAATACTTGTATTGCTACTTGCCCATGTACCGCCTGAAGCAGTATCAGTCAAAGTAACAGTAGAACCGGTGCATATAGTAGCAGAACCGGATATAGCACTTGCAGTGATCATAGGGGTAACGGTAACAACCTTGGTAGCATATTGTGTACCACAGCTGTTAGACACACCAAATGATATAGTTGCAGTACCTGCAGCGACACCCGTTACAACACCACCAGATACGGTAGCCACAGCAGGATTGCTAGATGACCAGGTACCGCCTGAAGTTGTATCTGTAAGTGTAACACTGCTACCCGCACACATAGTAGTAGCTGAAGCAGTGATCGTGCCTGGATTTGCACTCAGGTTAACAGCGAGTATAGTTGAAGCAGTACCCGCATTACTTGTGCATGAAGTTACCGTATTTGTAAGTGTAACGGCATACGTGCCTGCAGCAGCAGTAGCTGTCGGTGTCATTGTTACAGAACCGGTAGCGCTGGTAGTAGAATACCCGGCAGGGCCACTCCAGTTATATTGAGTACCTCCACTTGAGCTGCCTGTAGTAAATAATACTGAATTACCTGTACAAACAGTCCCAGGAGTTGCGGTAAGCCCCGTTACAGTAGGAACTGGTGATGAAAGCAATGTATATGATGATGATGTAGCAAGATATGGAGTAGCGATACAACCAGTTGAAGAACTACTTAATGATACGCTGTAAGCGCCTGTTGCCGCACCTGTAGTTGTATAACTATATATAGTACCTGTGGTAGTAGGCGAGCCTGAAATATTTGGACCCCTCCACGTAAATACATATGGAGTTGCGCTACCTGACGCGCCACTAACATTCAGTGTAACTGCTTGTCCGACACACATGGTTGAAGAGTTAGGATTAACAGTTATTGAAGCAACACTCAATGATGGCTGAGTCTTAACAGCAGTGGTGAAGGAATATGAACTAGGGCAACCAGCTGCGTTTGTCAGAGTAAGTGTACCATGGTAAGTAGAACCTGCAGCAGCGAGGTTGCCTATAGACACCGGAATGTTACCGGATGTACCACCTGGGAAGGTTGCTGCAGAAACGTTGCTGAAATTAGCAGTCAATGCTGCTGAGTTCCACGTGATATCATAAGTAGTAGGAGTATTAGTAGCAGATGCATAGGCCATGTTAACGCTGCTGGCACCTATACACTCTTGCGTATTAGAAAGTGTAGCAGCGGCCGTACCTGTTATGTTAATCGTAGATGTAGCACTGCTTGTGCAACTTGAAGATATATTATCAGATACAGTAAGTGTGTATACAGTAGTTGAAGAAAGTGCAGATGTAGTCGTTGCAGCAGTATTTGAAGTTGCAACGCTTGCTGCAGGGGTCCATGCGTAGTTATAGTTGTTCAAGCTATAAAACCTCCATGCTTCAGGAGTAGTAACGTTATAAGCAGCGTTATTACGGCCTGTGGCAGCAACACCGCCCGCACCTGCTGCCGACGCTATACCGCAGGTAGCATTAGCACCTGTATTACGGGTAAATGCCTTCGCGACAACGTCAATTACGTTAGTGCTTTCATTAAGAACGATATAACCAGTGTTTGGTCCGCCGGTTATACCAGGAACAGCATTGTAAGATACTACGAACTTACGGTTAGGAGCCGTACCTGATACACCATACTGTATAGTACCTGAAGAAGCTAGGGTCAGGTCATTCTGGAATAAGGCTATTACATTACCGGGAGTACCTGCGGTGATTGCCGTAGCAGGAGCCAACGTGCTACCTGCACCAAAAGTTACATAGCCATTAGTTCCTATATAAACCGTACTGTAAGTACTACCATAAAAACTAAAATTAAAAGGCAATGATGCTGCATAATAGCCATCGTTAGATGTACCTGATGTCCATGTTGTTGCACTGTTCAAGGTGTTGGTAACAGCAAATGACGGAGTATACGCAGGGATAGAGAAAGCCTGTGCGGTCTGGTTAGCAAGTGTACCTGCTAAAGTAGTAGTAGTACCACCACATATTGTCGACGCACCTGATGTGAGCACCGGAGTAGCAGGAACGGGTGCTACTGTAGCAACAGCAGAATATGTATTAGCGCAGGCACCGTTGGTTGCAGTTAACGTATATGTTCCGTTTGCTGCAATGGTAGCCGATGAAATGGATGGATTAGCCAATGTACTTGAGAAAGTGTTAGGTCCGGACCATGCATAAGTAGTACCGCTTGTTGGCGTAACACCTGTGCTGCTGATGCTAAGTGTAGAGCCTGTGCATATGGTTGCAGGTGCAGTAATAGAACCTGATGTTCCGTTTACAGTGATGTTCTTGGTCTGCGGTGTACCACAACCTGTACTGTAAGTGATCACCGCAGGAGTTCCGTTGGTATTGGCAACACCGGTTACTGTAGCAGTTGCACTTATAGTAGCATTAGCTACAGGAGATATACTCCATGTACCACCTGCCGGAGTAGAAGCAAATGCAGCGGTGGTTGAACCTACACACACAGATGCAGCACCACCCGTAATAGCGGTAGGACCTGAGTTACCTACAGGTAAAGAGGTAGTCACAAAACAACCACCGGTTGACATCGTATAAGATATAATTGTAGTACCTAATGTAGAGGTAGAGGTAAACACACCTGTAGAGCTATTGATAGTACCTTGTGCGGTAGGAGAGTTACTCCATGTTCCACCTGTTGTATTATCAGTAAATGTCTTGCTCTGCAAAGTACAGATAGCTACAGGAGGTGCGCTGATAAAGTCAGAGGCCGTAATAGCTACTGGCTGAACATTTACATTAACAGTAAGCGGAGTAGCTGTACCGCAAGCGTTAGAATAGTTGATAGTTATTGACTGTTGTGAAGCCGGATTAGTAGTAGTTACACTATAACCAGACAAAACAGTACCGGTAGCATAAGATGCACCTGCACCTGTAATACTCCAACCGGGAGTACCTACAGTTGCACCACCTGTATATACACTGGTAGCACCGCCGCAAATAGAAGCAGAACCTGTAATAGCGGTAGGTACCGGAGTGATCGTTGCAATGGTTGTTGCTGTTGCTGAAGCACAAACTGAGTAAACGTCAGCAGAGTTAATAATACTAACTGAGTAAGTAGGATTCATACCTACTGTGCTAAGACCTGTAGCTGTAGCTGCCCCTGAAGTAGAGGTAACCGAACCTGGTCCGCTCCATGTATAGTTCCATGAACCACCTGTCTGGCTAGCAGCAGGTGTTGGTGTAGCAGTCATTGACAAAGAACCTGATGCACAAACTGACGCTGTTGAAGAGCTATTGGTAACAGCAATTGTAGGCACCTGACAGAATTCCATATCATCAAATGCCATATAACCTGAAGTAGACAATGGAGCAGCGTCAAAGCCGATAAAAATCGTCTGTGCAGCAGATAATGTAACAGTAGTGGTATACTGATGCCATCCACCACCTACAGTTGGTGTTACAGTAGCTATTGCAGTAGCGCTGGTCATAGAGTTGCTGCTGTTAGCAGGTAGGTTAGGTATATTGCTATACTGTATCTTAATAGAAGGGAAAGCGCCTGATGCGTTATTGTACCAGAAAGACAATTTGTAAGTTCCGGCAGTTGGGCAATATAAACCGGGAGTTACCAACCATTGGTTAGCATACACGCTGATCGGAATATATGGAGCACCTGTACCAGGAGCGGAAGTTGTAGTAGTTACACCACCAAAAAAGAGATATTCCCATGTCCCTGTGTGCGGAGTAATGTAAGTAGCGCCATGGTTATCCTCGCCGCCATATGTAGCACCTGTCTGGTCTGTATATATACCCAGGTTACCTTGCATGTAGTTAGGATTCATCAGGTTCAGGCTTGAACCTGTTTCAAAACCCTGTGACCACGGCAGTGTGCATGGTACACTCGCTTCATCTGATACTGAGCTGGTTGTTGTGCAGCCGCCTATGGTCTGATCGACTGTAAACCAAAGATTAGAACCAGTTGATATTGATGCACCTGTCAGGGTAATTGTAGAGTCACCTGAAGGAACAGAAAATGATGCTGGAGTAGCAGCAATAGTAGCCGCAGCATTAGTATATGCATGCACCACTACTGTACCTGTAGTAGGGAGATCTGATAAAACAATGTTAGCAGTACCTGCTACACCCGGAAGCATAGAATAAATGGTAGGAGTTGTAGGTGCCGAGTTAACACATGTTGTAAATGAAGGAGCAGAACTTGTTGTAGTGTATGTAGCGCTGTATGCAACACCATTACAAGAATCATGTTGATAAGTATATACGTAGAAATTATAAGAAGTACCCGGAGCAAGGTAACCCGTAATAGCAGCAGTAGTGCCTGAGCAATTACCTTTCGCTATGATAGTACCGCCACCTAATGATGCACCTATTGAGTAGTTTGTACCGTTCACTGGTCCGGCAGATGGTGTACCGGATCCATTAGCAATAGCAACACACACAAACGAATCTGCTGCAGAAGTTACAGTTAAGTTGGTAGCACTACCTAATGTAGGTGAGCAACTTAAAGCAGATGCTGCCGCGGGGCTCACACAATTATTTGCCTGGTTAAACGCAACATCATCAAATGTCCAGTAATAAGTATAAGTCAGGTTATTATTCTGACCATTGATACCGAAATAGTAGTTGTTGGTAGTAGAAGGAGTAAAATAACCTGTCCACTGCTGGTAAGTAGCATTATTCATGGCGATAAGGTTACCCCTGGTCAATGCAGCATTAGCACCGGGCACTACTGATGTGCCGAAGTTTGCAAACTGTGTAGCACCTGTCATTGATTGTGTGGTGTTATACACCATGTAGGCATTGTAGTCATCAGTATAAGTATACTCACCATCGATCCTGTACCAAAAACTGAACTGGTATGTGTTACCTGCAGTCAATGCAAAACCCGGAGTGAAGAATGAACCGCTGCTGGCATGGAAACCAAAACCTGCAAGGCCAGAACCTGTTCTCGCAGGTATATTGATCGGAGTAGAACCATAACCGGTGGCACCGCCCGCTGCTGCAGCAACCTGCGCTGCAGTACCAGTACCTTCCTGTCCTGTTGCCGTTACAAGGCTAGGGCCAAAAGACTCATTACATTGAACGGTATTAGCAGCCAATCCCTCAAAGCCTTCAGTCCATGGCATAGGAGCTAAAGGACCTGCATAAGAAGTATCAGGAGTTGTACTCACACAACCTCTACCGTCAGTACCGGAAACGGTATATATTGTTGTCCCTGCAACGGTAGGTGTAGCAGTTACTGACGCACCAGTGGTAGCAGAAAGATAAGTAGCCGGGGCCCAGGTATAAGAAACCGCACCCGAAGCTGTCAGTGTACGTGCACCGCTAACGCAGCTTGCAGCATATGAAGGAGAAGTAGTTATTGTAGGCAAACCCGCAACACTTGTAGTGCTAGCAGTACAACCATAATTAGAAGTTACTGTAGTAGTGTAGGTGGTATAGATGCCACCTGTATAAGATACACTTGCACCTGTCGTAGCTGCAAGGCCTGTAGCCGGAGCCCAGCTATAAGTTACGGTACCGCCGGTAACCGCACCTGAAGCAATGATAGTTCCTGATCCGCAGATATTACCACTTGTGATACTTACCGTTGGCACAGCATATATCGTGGTAGTAGCAGTATTGGTGCAACCGGCAGCGTTAGTACCGGTAATGGTATAAGTAGTAGTAGCAGATGGCGCAGGAGTTAATGTTGCACCTGTAGTAGCCGAAAGACCTGTAGCAGGTGCCCATGTATAAGTAGTAGCGCCGCTTGCAGTGATTATAGAAGTACAAACCGGACCGGCATTGCTCATAGTAACGGAAGGAGCTGCATTAACAGTTACTAACGTTGAAGCTGTAGAAGAACAACCTGATGTAGTACCGGTTACGGTATAAGTAGTAGTGGCAGTAGCAGTAGTAACAGGAGTAGCGCCGGTAGTTGCGCTAAGGCCGGCAGCAGGTGACCAGGTATAGCTGGTAGCACCCGACGCGGTAAGTGTATTACCCACGCCGTTAGAACAACGGGTAACAGCCGCTGGCGCGATAGCTACCGTAGGCGTACTGAAAGTGCTTGCACTTCCGGCAGCTGAAGCACCAGCTGTGCTGCCTGTAGATACAGTAAAACTAGTGGTCGGTATTGCAGATATTGCTATCGTACGACTGGCACCAGCAGCCGCTGTCGCATCAGTAGTGATCCAGAAGTAGTAAGTACTACCTATGGTCATAGCATGCGAAAACGCCGCAAATGAATGCGACCCTGTACCCAATGCAGTCGTAATATTCGAGCTTAATTGAGTCGCGGTTGCAAAGTTGTTGGTTGTATTGAACCATAATTGAAATTTATTCACGTCAGCGGCAACATACGTTCCTGTGGTAGTAAAAGACAAAGCAGTCAGGTTAGGATTGGCTCCTGTACCTGTAATCGCAAGATCAAAACCGTAAAGAGGCACTTTAGTAGCAGACTGACATGGCGTAGATGACGCTACAGCGTTCAAATTCGCGATTGTCGTCGTTGGGGCGGCTTTTGCTGCAATCCCCAGGCAGCAGAGCATTAAAACTAAGACGTGTTTCATAATTTTCAATTTAGAGAGTGGTACTTATTTGGTTTTAAATGGTTTCTTGTTATTGGTACTGCAAAATTCAAATCAACTGATGCCTTACAAGTCCGTAACTGTAGCAGTAACCCTTAAGTGCTTGTTAAGGCTGCCGGGCTCTTTTTAAGGCAAGCAATGCGTAGCATTTTTTTTCACTGTTAAAAGAACTTCGAGTTGTTATTCATTTGTTAATGAATTAAAAAGGGCAAAAAAAAGCGAAAATATTTTCTTCACCCATGCTCTGAAAATCACATTTTGTTACTCAATTGTTAATGAACTGTCGATTTCCAAAAAAATTGATGTTGGTATTAGACATCAATTATTTCTTGATCTTTTTCACCTTACAACCAGGTAAATGATCTTCGTTGTATCGCTCCGAAACCCTTTATCTATCACTATTTCAACCCTCTGTCTCGTCAACTTTACCCTTATTCAATGAACTTCGATTTTTGTCAACAACCAACATGTTATTCGTTTGTTAATGACTTAATCTTCCACAAACATAAAACGTTTCTATTTATCCACCAAATTTTTTAAAATATTTTTTTTAAAATTGTTTTTTAATTGTTAATGACTTTATTCATCATACGGCAATTGTGCAAAAAGTAAATAGTGAAAATGTTCGTTACGGTAAGAGCGAAAAAACGCTAGAGGAGATATCAGATCTTAAGAAACGTCTCTCTTGACAGTACACAGTATGCTTTAATACCATAAGTATCAAAACAAATCTTCTCAATATCCCTGTTTCTAATAAGGTCGCCTGAAATATTAACCAATTATTAATAAGAAAATAAACTTATTTAAAAACTTCCTTTTTCAGCCACATATCAATATCTTTAAGAATAGATTCTTCACTTAAACCAAACATTATGAAAAGACACATCCTCTTATTGGGTACGGCGGTCCTGTTAATAGGACTACCTATGGCTCGCGGGCAAAGTATCTGGCCCAGTACCATAAACGCGTCAGGCGGTTCAGCTAATATAGGCGGTAATAATTATGAGTGGTCCATTGGCGAGATGACAATGGTAAGCACATTTACTACCTCTACCATTATATTAACGCAGGGCTTGTTGCAACCAGGTGCCGGCACCACAGGTATTAAAGATAATACCCTATTAGTAGACTTGCAGGTTTTTCCTAATCCGTCCAGCTCTCTTATTAATATACAATATAATGCACTATCGGAGGGTACACTTAATTGCAGGCTGATGGACGTAACCGGAAAAATACTCATAGAAAGCTCCATAAACATCAAACAAGGACAAAACACCAGGCAGCTGGACATCAGTAGTCTGGCCGCAGCCACATATATGCTCAATATAGGTATATCTACTACCAATGGCGCAGAAGAGACGACCACCTATAAAATGCAAAAATTGCAATAAACAATATTATAAACTGTAATAACCATATAACATGAAAAAATCATTACTATTATTTGTATTCATCCTGCTTACGGGCATGGTGGCAAATGCTCAAGCCCCCCAAAAGTTTAACTATCAAGGTATTGTGCGCAATTCATTGGGGGCACCGTTAGCTACCTCCACCCTCACCATGCGGCTTACCATACATGATGGCTCTGCTACGGGACCGGTGGACTACCAGGAAACCCAAACCGTGCTGACCAACGCTTATGGCTTATATAATGTAGCCGTGGGCGATGGCACACCTACGGCCTTAGGCGGTACATTTGCTGCCATACCCTGGGCGCTGGGCGATAAATATTTACAGATAGAAATTGACCCGGCTGCCGGCACCTCATATACTACGGTAGGCACAAGCCAATTATTAAGTGTGCCATTTGCGCTAAACGGCCCATCTGGTCCAGCTGGCCCGGCTGGTCCCACCGGCGCAACAGGGGCTACCGGTCCCGCTGGTGCTAATGGCGTTGACGGTGCAACGGGACCAGCTGGTCCGGCAGGCCCCGCAGGACCAACTGGAGCCACAGGTGCCACCGGCCCCGCCGGACCAACAGGTACCACAGGTGCAACAGGCCCCGCTGGCCCTATTGGCCCTGCAGGACCAACGGGTGCCACAGGACCAATAGGCCCAATGGGTGCTACCGGCGCTACCGGACCGGCAGGACCTGCAGGGCCAACGGGACCGCAAGGACCAGCAGGCCTTGACGGAACAGGCGCGGGCACAGTGACCAATATTACTGTAGGTGCTGGCCTGGGTGGACCAACCAACATAACCAGCACTGGCACTATCGACCTCCCAAACATAGGTACTTCAGGCACATATGGCGACGCTACGCACTACCCTGCCGTAACTACCGATGCATACGGTCGTGTTACCGGCGCTACACTATATACGTTGCCCGCTGCCACAACATCGGTAACTATGGGTGGCGATGTGACCGGCAACAGCGCAACAGCTACAGTAGCCAAAATTCAAGGAACATCGGTAAGCGGCGCTGCACCTACCATTGGTCAGGTTCTGGAATATAATGGTCTGGTATGGCTACCCTCCTCTTTACCTGCTGCTGTCACCTCACTAACTATGGGTGGCGATGTTACAGGTACTACTGCTGCGTCTACAGTCAGCAAGATTCGTGGCACTAACGTTGTCGCTACGGCACCTACTACCGGACAGTCACTGGTTTTTGACGGCACCAACTGGGCCCCCACAACTGTAACTGCTTCCGGCGACAACTGGGGTACACAATCCGTTGTGACTAATTCTTCACTTGCCGGCAATGGCACTTCCGGCTCACCATTAGGCATATCACCGGGCACCGCATATCATCTTTCCGCATATAATGCAACCGGAAATGCATTGACTAATTCCCCGATGTTCATGAATCCTGCAGGAACACAAGTTGGCATAGGAGATGTCGTGGCAACTACATTAGCTACAATTGATGCAGAATCTACAACAGACACTATGATCGCATTATTTACTACACAAACAATAAACCCCACACCTAATGGCGTTTTAGCCGTTGGCTACAACGGTTCTGATCTTACTACAAATAGCGTTGCGATAAAAGGTGAATCTGTTCCGAGCGACGTTACAGCGGTCGGTTGGGGAGTTTATGGCCTGGGGGGCAATATAGGAGTGTATGGAAGGGGCATTTCCCAGGATGTATCATCAGGTTCATTTACAGTAGGCGTTGAGGGTGACTCCTATAGCTCTGCAGATAATTCCTATGGCGTTGCAGGTATTGCAAGCGGCGATGGCTCGGGCCCGCTCACTAACTATGGTATATATGGCGGAACAGATGGTACAGCCATCACCAACTATGCAGGTTATTTTAATGGTGATGTTCAGGTCACTGGTAACTTTAGCGTAGCCGGCACCAAATCGTTTAAGATGGACCATCCGCTTGATCCGGAAAACAAATATTTATATCACTCTTGCGTGGAAAGCCCCGATCAAATGAATATTTATAATGGCAATGTCACTACAGATGCAGGCGGTGTTGCAACAGTAATGCTTCCTGACTATTTTGAGGCATTGAACAAAGACTTTCGCTATCAGCTTACTGTGATTGGCACTTTCGCTCAAGCTATTGTTTCAAAAGAAGTAAGCGGCAACACATTTGAAATAAAAACCAACCAACCAAATGTAAAGGTTAGCTGGCAGGTAACAGGCGTTCGTCATGATGCTGCGGCAAGTGCACACCCAATGCAGGTAACGGTTGAAAAAGAATCTTTCAATAAAGGTAAATACTTATCTCCCGAAGCTTTCGGGAAAGATAAAACATTGCAGATCGGGTACTATAGTCACCCTAAAGCAGCAGGTAGAGGCAAGACTTCCATCAAACCTGCTCAAAAGAGAAAATAATCAAATATCATAAAACTAAACAGGCTTCCTGACATCAGGCAGCCTGTTTAGTTTTATGTCGCCCCAACAAACAAATAGCGGACTACCATAAGGTAGCCCGCTATATACATCAGCTCATCGTAAAATTGACCGAATTAACCCAGATCTCCGCACATATCAACTGGCCTTACCCACTCGTCAAACTCTTCAGGCGTCACATAGCCCAGGTCTACAGCAGTTTGCTTCAGCGTCTTGCCCAGCTTGTGTGCCGTCTGTGCTATCTCTGCAGCCTTATAGTAGCCTATCTTGGTGTTTAATGCTGTTACCAGCATCAGCGAGTTGTTCACATGCTTGGCTATGTTGTCTTCTATCGGCTCAAGGCCTACAGCACACTTATCGTTAAATGATACGCAGCCTTCGCCTATCAGGCGTGCACTGTGCAGGAAGTTGTAGATCATTACCGGCTTAAATACGTTCAGCTCAAAGTGCCCCATCGATCCGCCTACGCTTATCACTACATCATTACCCATCACCTGTGCAGCTATCATGGTCAGCGCCTCACACTGGGTAGGGTTCACTTTACCCGGCATGATAGATGACCCCGGCTCATTATCAGGTATATGCAGTTCACCTATACCCGAGCGTGGTCCTGAGCTCAGCATACGCACATCGTTGGCTATCTTCATCAGACTCACGGCTACGGTCTTCAGCGCACCATGCGCTTCTACTATAGCATCGTGTGCTGCCAGGCTTTCAAATTTGTTCTCTGCAGTTACAAAGGGAAGACTAGTAAGCTTGGCAATGTTCTCAGCCACCTTCACCGCATAGCCTTTTGGAGTATTAATGCCCGTACCTACGGCAGTGCCACCCAGGGCTAGCTCGCTCAGGTGGGCAAGGCAGTTGTTGATAGCACGCAGGCCATGGTCCAGCTGAGATACATAGCCACTCAGTTCCTGGCCTACGGTCAGTGGTGTCGCATCCATAAAGTGGGTACGGCCTATTTTCACTACATGCATGTATTGTTTCGACTTTGCCGCCAGTGTGTCACGCAGTTTGGTGATACCCGGTATCGTAGTGTCCACCAGCATCTTGTAGGCTGCTATATGCATGGCCGTCGGGAAGGTATCATTAGATGATTGTGACTTGTTCACGTCATCATTTGGGTGTATGTACTTATCTTTATCCGTAAGCTGGCCACCATGCAGCACATGTGCACGATAAGCTACCACTTCATTCACGTTCATATTACTCTGCGTGCCTGATCCTGTCTGCCATACTACCAGCGGAAACTCATTATCCAGCTTACCTTCCAGTATCTCATCACATACCACGCCTATCGCATCGCATTTGTCTTGCGGCAATACGCCAAGTTGCATATTGGTTATAGCAGCTGCTTTCTTCAGGTAAGCAAACGCCTTGATGATCTCTTTAGGCATTTTGTTGATATCCTGCGCTATTTTGAAATTCTCAATAGAGCGCTGGGTCTGTGCGCCATAATAAGCGGTAGCAGGCACCTGCACTTCGCCCATCGTGTCCTTTTCTGTACGGAATGTCATGATTATGATTATTTACTGATTGATTGTTTTTGTCCGGCGCAAAGGTAAGCAACCCAGCCTTAATATTTATGATGCGTATCAGTACATTTCGCCTTATAGTGGAACCCATCTTTGCTCAGAAACTATAATAATATTGTCAATACCGACCGAATCGTCCGGGAAGGCACATCATCCCGTCTCTTTTGGAGACAAGACTAAGGTATGATATCCCTTTTTAACATTTTATACATAAAATACTAACGGATATTTGCCGTTCTCATCACACTCAAACCTATTCCTTAATGTCATACATCAGGTTATTGTTGGCCGTAGCCCTTTTTATATCGGCCACCCCACTGCTGGCTCAGCAGAAATTCACCATCAATGGAACGGTCAAGGACAAGAAGAGCGGCGAGGATATTATCGGTGCAGCCGTAAGGATAGCAGAGCAACCGCAGGTAGCCGCCGTCACCAATGAATATGGTTTTTATTCATTGACCCTGCCCGCCGGCACCTATACACTCAGAATATCTTATGTAGGCTATCAGGACCAGGAGGAGAAAATAACGCTGGATAAAAACACAGAACACAATATAGCATTGATCATTGCGGGAAAAGAACTTAACGAAGTCACAGTCTCGGGCAAAAGCAAAGACGCCAATGTCAGGTCTGCCCAAATGGGTATGACCCAGATCAACATCAAAGATATCAGCACCATACCTGTGCTCTTTGGCGAGAAGGATGTGATGAAGACCGTGCAGCTCTTGCCGGGGGTAAAGCCCGCCGGTGATGGCAATGCAGGCTTCTACGTGCGTGGCGGTGCTGCCGATCAGAACCTCATATTGCTTGATGAAGCTACTGTCTATAACCCTTCACACTTACTTGGTTTCTTCTCTACATTCAATTCGGACGCCATAAAGAACGTTACCATGTACAAAGGCAATGAGCCGGCGCAGTACGGCGGCAGGTTGGCGTCAGTGCTCGATGTAAAAATGAATGATGGCAACAACCAGGATTACCACGTCAGCGGCGGCATCGGCCTTATCTCCAGTAAGATAAATATTGAAGGGCCCATTGTAAAGGATGAAAGTTCATTCCTTATCAGCGCCCGCCGTACCTATGCCGATGTGTTTCTGAAACTGTCTAACAACTCCACTGTCAATAGCAGCAGCTTGTACTTTTATGATCTCAATACCAAGATCAACTATAAAATATCTGACAAAGACAGACTATACCTATCCGGCTACTTCGGGCAGGATGCACTGGGCTTTAGCAATACCTTCGGGCTCAACTGGGGCAATGCTACAGGCACCCTGCGCTGGAATCACATCATCAATCCTCGCCTGTTCAGCAACACCTCTCTTATCTATAGCGACTATAAATACAATATCAATATCAATACATCGGGTATAGATGCCAGCATACTCTCCAAGATACAGGATTGGAATCTTAAAGAAGAACTCAGCTACTTCCCCAACCCTGATAACTCTATCAGATTTGGAATTAACTCTATTTACCACACCATACTGCCGGGCCAATACTCGGGCAATATAACGGTGCCCAGCCAGCCCAGCACACACACATGGGAGAACGCTTTGTTTGTTAGCAATAGCTGGAAGGCATCCCCACGGATCAATATAGACTACGGCCTGCGCATTAGCGCGTTCTCTGTAATAGGTGGTGATAATAAATTCTACGACCTTGATGCTAACCATAATATAATAGATACGCTGAAATACGGTTCTGGTCAGATCGTAAAGACCTACGTTAATCCTGAGCCTCGCTTATCAGCAAGTTATCTGCTCAATGAGGTATCCTCAATAAAGGTGGCATATGCACGCAACAGCCAGTACCTGCACTTGCTGTCCAACTCTACTACCAGCAACCCGACCGACAAATGGGTGGCAACCAATAATATCATCAAACCAGAATTATCTGATGAGGTATCACTCGGCTATTTTCGCAACTTTAAAGACAATACCTACGAATTCAGCGCAGAGACCTATTATAAGAACCTCCAAAATCAGGTAGACTATAAAGACAATGCTAACCTGTTGAGCAACGACCCTGTAGAACCGCAATTGCTGTTTGGCCAGGGTCGGGCATACGGAATCGAGTTGCTATTCCGTAAGAATGTCGGCAGATTCACGGGTTGGGTGGCATATACCTTGTCCCGAACTGAACTACAGATCAACGGCATCAATAACAACAATTGGTACGCTGCCCGGCAAGACAGAACGCACGACTTGTCTGTAGTAGGCACCTACAAAGTTTCTAAAAAATGGACCCTATCTGCCGACTTCGTTTATTACACCGGTAGCGCAGTTACCTTCCCTAGTGGTAAATATAATGTAGCCGGACAAACAGTTTTCTACTATACCGAAAGGAACGGCTACCGAACCCCTGCTTACAACAGGCTGGACTTTTCGGCCACAAAACAGCTAAAAGTGCACAAGCATTATTCATCCGAATTAGTGTATAGCCTATATAACGTGTATGGCCGTCAAAACCCATATATCATCACTTTCGACCAAAGCACCACTAACCCGCAGCAAACTGTAGCCACACAAACTGCACTCTTTCGCTGGGTACCTTCTATTTCTTATAACTTTAAATTCTAAGCCATGTCACGCTCCATATATACAGTCACACTCAGTATAATATTGCTAACAGGATTGTTTTCCTGCCAGAAGGTGATACAGGTACACCTCAATGACTCTGCTCCCCAATACGTAGTAGAAGGTAACGTTACAGACCAGCCGGGGCCTTACACGGTTAAGATCACCCGCTCTGTCAACTTCGATCAGAACAATGTTTTCCCCGGCGTCGATAGCGCAGTGGTAGTGATCGTAGACAGCAACACACTCATTGCAGATACCTTGCAGCAAACCGCTTCCGGCGTTTACCTCACTCACATATTGACGGGCATACCGGGCCACACCTACAAGCTAAGCGTCAAGACCGGCGCTTTAAGTTTTACGTGCTCATCAACCATGCCTCAGCCTATTGCAATAGATAGCCTGTATACAGATGCTGGCTTGTTCAATAAAGACAAGAAGAATGCGGTTATCACTTTTCATGATCCACTGGGCACAGGAAATTACTATCATATAACAGAGCGGGTGAACGACAGCACAGCTACTACCATATTTGTTATTAGCGATGAGATAGCCGATGGAAGGGAAATTACCGCTACGCTCAACAGAAGCCTAGACATTAACACAGGCGATTCAATAAATGTAACCCTTGAATGCATAGACCATGGTGCTTACGAGTATCTATATACACTGGCACAAACCATACGTCAAAACTCAGCTACACCTGCCAACCCGCAGAGCAACATCACCGGCGGGGCATTAGGGTACTTCAGCGCGCATACTACCAGGAGTAAAGGTATCATTGCCCCGTAGAGGTCCCGTAGCAATGATAAAGGTGCAGCACGCATATAAAGATTAAATGTAAAATCTATTTAGATATCGGGATTGCGAATACATTAGTATCTTAGCTACTTTACAATCACACATGAATAAACTACTATGGGATTGCGCCCAAACTGTTATCCAAACGCAATCTGGATCTTTTTCAAATCTTCAAAGACGATTTAGGCTTGACTATAACCAAGCCATGGACATTATCAATGAGTTGGAAGTTTTAGGCATTGTTGGGCCAGCAGCGGGCAGTAAACCTAGAGAAGTATTCATTAAAACGGAAGAAGAGTTTGAAAGACTTTTTACGTGTGATGAGATCGAAGAAGAAATAAAAGAATTCTCGATAGCTAAAAATGATTTTTATGACGCTTTTGACGTTAAAGGCGATTTCCTCTTCTGGTTCTCAAATTCGAAGGAAAGCGGCAAGGGAAAAATTGACCTTCTTATCATGCCTTGTTATTTAAATAATGATTTTGTTCTTGAAATGACCTTAATCACAGGCGAGAAATATAAACTGTCAAAAGGGACTATTCTTAAAATATTGTTTGACGATGGCAGGGTACTGACTTATGAGATTAAACACGAGGTAATTGGGAATACGCTGACAAGAATTTCGGTGCAATATAATGAGATGTTATTTTTTGAAAAGACTCAAATTAAAGTGGTTCTACTTGACTTCAAAAAGAACAACACTCAAGTACAGGTACACCCCAATGACAGCTATAACAAAGCCGTCAAAACGCATTCAAATTTCCTAAAGAAGGTCATCGAATTAAATCCTAAATGCATTCAAGAAAAAACAATAAACGTTGACGAAATTAATCTGGGATGTTATGTTTATTTAATGGTAGATAGAGCAAATAGCTTTTACAAAATAGGTTTGTCAAATAACCCCAATTTTAGAGAATCCACCCTACAAAGCGAAAAACCTACAATTGAAATTATAGTAAGTAAAAAATTTATTAATCGTAAAATCGCTTCTATTTTTGAAAAAACGCTCCATACGACTTATGAAACAAAACGAATAAGAGGCGAATGGTTTAATTTAGACATATCTGAACTAAACGAAGTTATTGCAATTTTATCAAGCTAATCATTCTGAACATATATTTTGTCAGATTGCTTTGTGCCGCGCGTTAGCCAGCATTTGGTAAACTCCGAGACCATTTTACTTTTTAACCTTTTGCCGTTATCTTACTTTTGTGCAGCTATCTGCTTAGATAACCCCTCGGCCCATTGCTCTATCATGGTCTTTTGGGCATCGGTAAGTTTGGCGTCTTTGTGTATCCACAAATAACTATCCAGCGGCATTTCACCTTCATCTATCGACTTAGCCACACCATGTAGCTTTTTCGCCTTTTTTGCTGGTAAATACGTATTGAATTCCGAGAAATTGAGGTGGCTCTTCCCTTCTTTTATGTGATCATTCATCCAGAAGGCAACTGGTTGTATTTTGCTATACCACGGATATCTAGTATTGTTGCTATGGCAATCATAGCAGGCCTTTTTTAATATCACTTGCACACTATCAGGCACAGTATAGTTACGGGTTATATCGTTGGCATTGATCTCTGCATTTGCATTGGGAGTCGGGTGTATGAACTGCATTACCCCCAGTGCTGCCAACAGTGCAATAAATGTTCTCTTGACTATCTGTGCTTTGTTTGACATACTACTGGTTTTAAAACATGAAAGTTCATTCTATACACTGCAAACAGTATTATACAAATATCATCCCAGCACCATTTTTTTCATACGCCACAACAAAGATCTATTTTTCAACAGCACTATGTACAATACCCTGTCTCCACCAAAGCTACGAAAGAATCGCTCTACTCCCTCATCCATACTACCTTCGAGATCAAAGGTACTCACACCTCTTGCTTTAGCCTCCTTTATCGTATGCCACAACAAGAGCGACATGGCTTTATAACTATTCGTATCGGGATTTTGCCCTCCCATAAAGTAGTAGCTGCACTTCTTATCCCACACCTGCCATACTATGGCCAAAGTTTTCTTTCCGTCTTTGGCTACCCACAGCGCTGCACTGTCATTAGCTATACAGGCATTCATTATCTTTTGCAAGTCTTTCAGGCTGTAAGGCACATTCTTTTTCTTCTTTTGCAACGTGTGCTTATGAAATTTAAAGAGCTCCTTAAGATGCGTAGGGTCATTACTAATGGTTATCTCTGTCTCAGCCAGGCGAATATTCCGGCGCATCGTCTCCTTCATATTGCTCAGCAGGGTCTCTTCATTATCAGTCAACTCCAGCAGGAATGTTTGATGCACGGTTGAATTAAGGCCGTTAGACTTGAATATTCCAGCCTGCTTCATGCCGGGCTGCAGCGCCAGATCCCATACCGGGGCATTAGGCAACTGCTTGATAAGGTCGGCTACCGTTTCATGCTCAAAGCTATCAATGTTGCTCTCTTTGATCTGCAGTGGAAAAAATACCTGTGGCCCCATATATGGGGTAAGCTTGGGCGTTCGCAACATCGCCACACCTATTGTAGACTCTACCGGGTATGCCCACACACCTGTCACATGTTCTCCCTTCCTGGCTATGGCAGCATCCCACTCTTTACATACTATGTCTAACCACCACGGCTGCGCAAACACCGGCAATTCGGGGTGCTGCTTCACTATCTCTATGTACGCTGCTTTATTGCTCATTATTTAAACTGTAAGGCCTTTGCAGGCTGTATCCTGCGAATATACAAAGCAGGCAACCACATACAAAATATACACAACAGTATTGTGACCACATCAGTAACCACTACTTGCTGCCACACAATGCGCACGGGAGCGTATTTCATGTAGTAGGTTTCCTCGGGCAGTGTCACTATCCCGAATTTCAGTTGCAGCAGTGCCAGCCCCAGTGCTATGATATTCCCCAGCACCACGCCGGTAAACCCTATTAGTCCTGATATATATAGGAATACCGAGGCAATACTCTTAAACTGCATTCCCAGCGCCTTGAATAACCCCACCATCGCTGCCCTGTCTACCATGAGAATGAGTATCACTGCACCCATATTAATAACAGACACTACAGCCATTATGATAAGGATAATGGTGCCATTCATCTTTTGCAGGTTCAGCCAGTCATATATGTTAGGGTATATATCACCCATGGTATAAGACTCCAGCGGTGCATTAATAAGGTTGTAGTGAATAAACGTCGCCACCGTATCAGAATATACAGGATCATCAAGGTCCAGTTGGTAAGCATTGATACTATCTGCACTCCAGTTGTTGATGCGCTGCAGCAGTCGCATATCGCAGAGGCCATAATATTTGTCTACTTCCTCCATACCGCTGTGGTATAGACCACACACTGTCACGCGCCTCAGGCGGGGCACACCATGCGCTTCCAGAAACTCCACCTGTACGGTATCACCCACATTTACATTGAGTTTACCCGCAGTCCCTTCCGAAAGTATGATCTGTTTAGAATAAGACGAATCTGAATAGTCTATCTTTTTACCTGTTAGTGTAAGCCCGCTGCTTAATTGATAATCTTTGTTCACTCCTTTCAGGCTCAGCCCCTGTATAGTACCATTGGCTTGCACGATCACTACCCGCTCGGTAAACGGGGTCACCTGCACTACATGCGGTATCTTGCGCATGTCATCCATCAGTTTGTGGTCTATGGCTACCGGTGGAGCCATTTTATTACTCTTTGTCGGGTCAAAGGTGGTTACATGCACATGCCCCATAAAACTATAGAGCTTATCCTTCACTACATACTCAAATCCCGTCACCACGGCCAGGCTCAGTATCATTACCGCCACACTCAGCGCAGTGGCTACAATGGCCAATCTGATGATAAAAGAAGAAAAACTCCCCTTTTGCTTCATCAGGTAACGGCGTGCTATGAAAAATGATAAATTCACTTCCTCAAAAATAAGAGATTTAAAGCTCAGCCACTATGACGCCGAACACACTGCTTTAAAAAGACAATAACAGGAATACTGCAGGTTGCTTATCCAGCACCGGCACATCCGTCCGCCATTCGGCGATGGTTTTTGTGCGTATAAAGGCATTTTCCGCGGTAATATTTTGCGCTATGCACAGCCGCGTGTGTGTATTACAATACTTCAGCAGATCAGCCAGCAGCGGGTTATTGCGATAGGGGGTCTCTATAAACGCCTGAGTCTGCTTTTCTTTTGCAGAGCGCAGTTCCAGTTCCTTGATGCGCTTACCGCGCATAGGATCTTTTATCGGCAGATACCCTTCAAACGCGAAGCACTGCCCGCTAAGCCCTGAGGCCATTATAGCCAGCAGGATAGAGCTTGGCCCGGTAAGCGGCACTACCTTCACGTTCATACTATGCGCCACGGCCACTAGTTCGGCACCTGGGTCGGCAATACCCGGGCATCCGGCCTCACTCATGATTCCGACTGCCTTACCTTCTTTTAGCCATTTACGAAAAAGGTCTTTGTCCAGGGGCACCTGCTTGTTCATCTCTGCAAACACGATGGGCTCTACCGACATCTGCGGGTGCAGCGACTTGATAAACCTGCGGGCTGTCCGCAGGTCCTCTGCAAAATAATGCATCAGCTCTGCGGTATGTTTCACCACATCGGGCGATAATGTTTGTATAGCGCCTTCTGCTATAGGCAGGGGAACTAGGTAAACGATTGCTTTCTTAGGTTCTGTGCTCAATAGGAAAATTTTTACCGGCATCGGGTGCATACTGCACCAATACCACCATGAAGGTAATTATAAAAACACTTTCAGTACAATGTACTTATTTTTGATCCGGCAATATGATAGTACCTGCACACTTTTATACTGGAACAGATGTAGTAAAGATAGCCCGCCAATTGCTGGGCAAGGTACTCGTAACGCATATCGACGGTAGATACACCTCGGGTATGATCACCGAGACCGAGGCTTATGCAGGTGTTACAGACAAGGCATCACATGCTTTTGGCGGCAGGCGCACACAGCGTACGGAAGTCATGTACGCCCATGGCGGCGTAGCTTATGTTTACCTCTGTTATGGCATACACCACTTATTTAATGTCGTCACCAACAATGCCGATATTCCCCATGCCATATTAATACGCGCTATAGAGCCCATAAATGGCGTCGATGCCATGCTGCTCAGGCGCCATAAAGAAAAGTTATCGCCCACCCTCACGGCCGGCCCTGGCGCTATGAGCGCAGCACTGGGCATCACCACACAGCACACAGGCATATCGCTGCAAGGCCCCGAAATATACCTTGAGGACAGGGGCATCAAAATAAATAGCAAAGACATTGTAGCAGGCACCCGTGTAGGTGTGGCCTATGCTGCCGATCACGCCATGTGGCCCTATCGGTTCTCCATCAGGAACAACAAATACGTAAGCAAGGGAAAGGGGCGGTAGCCCGGGGTCGTTCACCATAACAGGTCATGCCCCGCAAATGCAAAAACATTGCCGGAGATCAGCTTTACATACACAAATGCTGTAGTATAATAGGTCATTAACGATAACATGTCATGCTTCGTAGATGGCAAAGCTTTGTAACAAATTATTCCCGCCAGCGGCATGCGCCCCGTAGATGCGCAACTCCACTGCAGAAGGATATTCAGACAATCATAGTCTTCATTCCATCAAACCAATCATAGTTCAGACCACACCCAACATAAGCTCTGTGCGAAACCCTTAAACCACCAACACCCTGTCCCGCTCAAACCAGCTGTTCTCTCCATACTTTACATACCCCAGCTGATTGGTCAGCATTCGCGTATTCCCTATCATAAACGCTGGCGTAGGAGCGTGGTGGTGCCCATATATCCATGCCTCTATACCCGATGGTTCTATAAACCTCGATAGTTCTGTAGCGAACGCCTGACTCACCGGGTCACCCACAAACCGCGTCGGATAGTGCAGGTACGTAGGGATATGGTGCGTCACTACCACCTGCTTGTACCCCGTATTCCCCGCTACACGCTCTTTCACGAACACCAATGCCTCATCATGCAGCCCGTTAAAATCCGCTATTGAGAATCGCTGCCCATTATTCATGATCACATGAAAATCGCTCATGGCCCGCTGTACAGGTAATGCGTTGGCAATATCTATCTTACTCCATAGCGTAGAAAAGATGAGTTGTACATCACCGTGCATACGGGTGGTATTATTTACCAGCAGCACATTGCTGCGTATTGGCTCTTCCACTACTCCACCTCTCCGCGCTATGTCGCTATGGTAGTGCTCATGGTTGCCGGGCAGCCAGTAGGTCTGTTCAAAATTATCAGCAGCAAAATCAAAGAAATCCTGGTGTTTATCCATTTGCGCAAACGGCACAATATCACCCGCCAGCAGCAGTATATCTCCTTTTACCTGCAGCGGGTACTTGCGCATAAATTTTTCATTCAGCGAAAATTCAAGGTGCAGGTCCGAGCAGTATTGCAGTATCATATCAAAAACAAGAACGGCACTGATGCAGCGCCGTTCTTAAATATATTTTGGTAATAAAAAGTATTAATAAAGTTTAGGACAAGACCAGTTGTAGTTAGGCGATTTCTCGTGATGGTTGATCTTACCAAAGTACAGCAGCGATATTTCATAAGCACCCAGGCCACCTGTTGCAGGGGTAAAGCTGGATATGTTCACATCGTAGCTGAAACCTATACGCATCTTAGACCACTCGATAGCCACATATGGTGCCAGTGCATCGTTGTAACGATACCAGCTACCCAGGTAGAAAACCGTGTTGCGCTGAAATTCAGCATCATGACCCGGGTTAAGAATGAAACCCACAGCACCACCCACTACTACTTCTGTAGCAGCCGCCTGGCTTTGAAACAATCCGCTTGCATAAAGCACAGTATTTTCATTCAGGTCAAACGAACCACCCAGATAACCCGTATAGCGGGAATGTATCTGGTGGGTCTGGTCGTTCAGGAATGTTTCTACAGGCTGTGTCATGTGGTAGTATGATATTCCTGCATAAGCAGTAGCATGGTCTGTCAGCTGACCTGTATACATGATACCCGTGTTGAAATCAGCATAGTTGATATCAGCATTGGTAAAATTCTCTCTTGTCGGGTAAGGGGTACCACCTGTAGATGCATCAAACTGATCTTCGAAAGTAAGCTTCTGAAAGTCGATATGCTTCTGCACCATATACCCCTGTACACCAATGGAAAGGTGCTGCAACTGGTCGCGGCCAAAAGCTTTATGATAAGCCACAGAAAGACCCGCAGTTGTATTCTGCAATCCGCCTGTGCCCGATTTATCGTAGAGTATCACCATACCTGCACCCAGCGCATCGCCCTGTGGCAGTTTATCCTTCAGCAACGCCATGTCATAAGATACGGTACCTGTAACATAGGGTGTAGACGATACAGATGACCATTGGGTACGGAAATTAGCTGCTAAGCGGATATCATCTGGTACAAGACCGGTCATGGCCGGGTTTAGGGTCAAGGGCGATGTGAAGTATTGGGTAAAATGCACATCCTGAGCCATTGCCGCACTTGTCATTATCAATGATGCACCTAACCCGAGTATCGATCTCTTCATTTTTTATTCTTTTATTTTCAATTAAGAAAAATCTGCAAGCAAATTAAGCTAAATATTCCTTCTATACAAGACATGCCCAAAAATCTTTTGGTTGGGTTTTTTAAATAGTAACAGGTTATTGACAGCCAGCCTGTTCTAAGCACCACATCACCTCTGTCACAAACGCTCATATATGCTATTTAGTATACCATTTACCCCATCATCATATATAATAGTTCCGATTATCAAATCCTGTCCCTGCAGGTTTATCCCGGCGGGCATGTCCCCTTCGCCATTTACGGAGAAGGGATGGGGGGAGGAAAAAAAACCGGCGCATCAAGCGCCGGTTCACAAAGACGGATAATAAATTAGAATATTTTGGGGCAGGACCAGGTGAAATTAGGATTACGCTCGTGCCTGTTCACCCGACCATTAAAGATCACGGACAACTCATAAGCACCCAGTCCGCTGGTAGCCGGTGTAAAGCTCGATACGTTCACATCATAACTCACACCTATACGCATCTTCGACCATTCTATTGCCACATAAGGGATCAACGCATCTCCGTAGCGATACCAGCCACCCAGGTAGAACACCGTATTACGTTGGTATTCTGCATCGTGACCCGGGTTAAGGATAAACCCTACTGATGTACCCAGCAATACCTCTGTTGCAGAAGCCTGGCTCTGGTACAATGCGCTTGCATACACGATCGTTTTTTCATTTACATCTACCGACCCGCCCAGGTAACCCGTGTAGCGGGAGTGCACAGGATAAGAAAGCTTATCATTGATAAATGTTTCACTTGGCTGTGTCAGGTGATAGTAAGAAAGGCCCATGTACACGGTAGAATGCTCACCTATCTGGCCCGAGTACATAGCACCCACATTCACATCAGGGTAAGAGATGCTCTGTGTTTTTATCTGCTCTCCGTTGTTGCTGATAATGCTTCCCGGCTTCAGTGTCGCTGTGCCCAGGTTATAATCATCTTCAAATGTCAGGGCGCTGAAGTCGATGCTCTTTTGTACAAAATAGCCTTGCACACCTATAGAAAAGTGCTGTAGCTTATCACGGCCAAAACCCTTGTGGTAGGCCAGGGAAAAGGCGGCTGTATTGTTTTGCAGCGCACCACTACCCGACTTATCGGTCAGGAACATGGCTCCCAGTCCCAGTGCATCACCCTCCGGCAGTTTGCCCTTCAGCAGTGCCGCGTCAAATGATGCTGTAGCCGTGACATAAGGATGCGAAGACACTGATGACCACTGGTTGCGGTAATCTACAGCCAGGCGAAAATCGTCAGGCAGCAGCCCTGTCATAGCCGGGTTAAGGGTAAGGGGGGAGGTGAAGAATTGCGAGAAATGGACATCCTGTGCCATCGCTGATCCCGTCAACGTCATTAACACACCTAATCCCAGTATAGTTTTTTTCATCTAGATTTCTTTTGTTACTAAGCCCTGAAATGCTAAGTTATTACAAATTTGGTATTTTAACACAAATTTCACCGATTCTTATTTACCAACTTATAAGACAGCCATTTTTACCCATTAGTTGGTATTACGACTGCCTTTTTTTGCCATACGCCAGATCTCCGGCATCTCCCAGTCCCGGCACTATGTAGCCCTTGGCAGTCAGTTCGTCATCTATTGCCCCTATCCACAGGGTAGCATCGGGAAATCGGCGCACCACCGCCTCTACGCCCACCGTGCAGGCTATAGCACACACAATGTGCACCTCCGATGGGGTATCATAATCCATCAGTGAGGTCAGCGCCAGCACCAGCGATGCTCCGGTGGCCAGCATAGGGTCGGCCACTATCAGCGGCCTGCCCTGCAGCTCAGGGCTCGTGATGTAGGTCTGGTCTATTTCAAAAGAGTCATCGTTATTATGTTTGCGGTAGGCACCTATAAACGAGCTGTCTGCCTGATCAAAATAGTTCAGCAGGCCCTGGTACAGTGGCAGCCCCGCTCTTAGTATCGTAGCCAGCACCGGCTGCTGCGCCAGCACCTCAGCATCGGCCTCGCCCATAGGCGTTTGCACCTGTATGGTTTTGCTCGGCAGCATCTTGCTTATTTCATATGCTGCTACCTCACCTATCCGCTCCAGGTTCCTGCGAAACCTCATCCTGTCTCCCTGCACGTCTACATTGCGTATCTCGCTTACCCAGTTAGATACCAATGAATGCGAGGCACTTAGATTTATGACCATTGCTCTGCTAATTTGTTCGAAAAGTACCGCAAAAAAATGAAACCGCTAAATGCCCGTTTTAAAAACCTAAAATGCCCTAAACACATAACGATAGAATATTTTTAAAAAAGGTTTTGGTAGATTGAAAAGGACGCGTATCTTTGCAATCCCAAAACGGAAAGGAAGCATAGCTCAGCTGGTTCAGAGCATCTGCCTTACAAGCAGAGGGTCCGCGGTTCGAACCCGTGTGCTTCCACAGAATAAAACCTCTTAAATACAGTCCAGGCTGATGTTTGAGAGGTTTTCTCGTTTTTGCAAAAGTCAGAGCTGCTTTCTTGAAATTTATGTTTTCAAGTAATTTTCAACCAGTTTTACTTGCACCAAACTTGAACCAAAGGGTCAATTGTCACAAAAAGTAGGCTCATGCAAATCAACCAAGCATGAAACTTACCTTCAAAATTATCCTCGACAAAAGGAAAGCCAGCCCTGCTGACACCTACCCCGTAAAACTACGGGTGTATAACAAGGATGAATACAAAGACCTATTCCTGCGTATAAGGGTCAAATCAGATGAGTGGGATTCAATTGATCAGAAAGTTCTGCCTGCAAATCCCGACCATGAAATCTTCAACACTAAGTTGGCTGCCGATAAGACCAGGGTTCAAAAACTCCTGTTACTGAATGAAGGGGCGAGTATAAAACCAATTGATATCATTTGCGCTCTTGACCCCGAAAGAAACAAGGCTGAGATTCAAGCAAAAAGTCAATCCATAATCAAATATGGACTGAAGTTAGCTAAGGCACTGACCAATTCAGGCAAGGTTGGGAATGCGTATGTATACACGACTGCAGTAAACAAGCTTAAGGGTTTTGTGAACAGCGAGAGCTTCTCATTCGAAGCGTTGACTTTCAAAAAGCTCAATGAGTTTCAGGATAGCATGTTGGCCGATGGCATTAAAATCAACACCATATCGGTCTATATGCGCACTATTAGGGCTATATATAACAGGGCAATTAAAGAAGGACTTGTATCAGCTTCCGCCTACCCCTTCACTGCATACAGAGTTAAGAATGAGAAAACTGTAAACAGGACGCTCACATTAAACGAGATGCAAAGTATAGCGAAGCTATCATTAGAGCCAAATACTCCAATATGGCACTGGCGCAATTACTTTCTGCTTTCATTTTGCTTGATAGGGATTAACTTCTCTGACATGCTCACTCTTAGTGGAGGCAATTTAGTGAATGGAAGGATAGTCTTCAGGCGAATGAAGACCGGCAAAATCTATACTGTTTACTTACATAAAAAGGCGTTAGAAATATTCAGCCACTATGCTGACCATAAGGACGTAGAGAAGGATACCTTATTACTACCTGTGTTAAAACAGACCAGCGACTTAGTTAAGTTGAAGAAGGATATCTGGCAGGCTATAAAAACCTGTAATGAATATCTGGAGAGGATAGCCAAAACACTTGGGATTAATAAGGACGTCACCACCTATTATGCAAGATATACCTGGGCGAATATTGCACGGTCAAAAGGATACAGCAAAGACGTAATAGGGCAAGCATTAGGGCACTCCTATGGCAACGCAACAACATCTGTATACCTAGATGACTATGACAACAAGGTAATCGACGATGCGAACGCTAAAGTCATCAAGGCTGTATTTCATTGACCCGAGTGAACCTTCGGGCATTCTTAACTCTAAAAGCAACTGTATATGAATATAGTAAACTACGTCGTAAAGCTTTTACGGCTCCTGGCACTAATCGTGGGATTTTTTCTGGCATTTGGACTATATCGCTTCATCTGCAATCCTTACACATTTATTCACTGCCATTGAGTAAAGGAGACGCATCTGCCTATCTGATGGCAAAATCGCCGCAACAAATTAGCGTCTATTACCTATTTTTGATGCAACAAATTCATTGCTTATAAGATAATAATGACATCATCCATATAGATTTTGCATTTCGCAAGACTGTCTTTGTTGCTGAAAAGTCGAAGTTTCAAAACCTACAAAGGAAGTTTAGCAAATGCTCGGGTACGCCTGGGCATTGCTTCACTTTGTAGGTAGGGCTTCGACTCCCTCAGCGACAGGTGAATGTCAATGTTCAGGTATTTTTTTTAACGCTCGTAAACCGACTATATGGAATACACTACAAAACGTAAAATTGCCGCAGAGGTCGTTATAATCGCAGGCATTATCATTATTGCATACGTACTCGCTACTCTTTTTAGTAATGATGTATTTAGCGGAATGGATGCCATTAGGGTTCAAGGAATCGGCCACTATTTACACCACAGACTTTTCGGAGGAATCGAATACGGCTACTTCTTTAAGGCAATAGTCATCTTATACTGCTTTAGATTAACAATATGGGCAGTTGCAATTCTTGTTAAAAAACAACAAACGACGTCTATCTAAAAGTCGCTTACAAATACAGACCTATTATGGATGGAGCGACCAGGCTATAGACGAGGCATTTGATGGCGACCCGGAAGCTACCTGGAACGTCGATTAATAAAAAATAGATGTGGTTGCTCCCATACAGAATTTGGAAAGCAACCACACCCTTCTTATATATGCATAACAAATATACTACTTATACTACACTCTTACAAACCTGTTCAACAAGTATAGATAGTATACCTTGTATAGACTATGCTGCCATCTTATACTTGCCTTTTTCAACTTTCACAATCTTTTTATCCTTCTCAAGCTTTTTAAGACAACTGTAAAGCGTCCCCTTAGACATTATTTTCGTGTCCAAAAAATTAGCTTCTAATGTTTCACTACTCACATCTTCATTTCCTGAATCAATCTGTTGCGCTATAAACTCCAACACTTTTGTTCTGTTGGTTTCGTCCTTTCTGCCATCCATTGCAGCAAGAAGCTTCACTTCATCTGCCTGCCCTGTTAAGTTCAACCAGCAATTATCATCAATTATAAATGTCTTGACCTCATCACTGTCACATGGTGCATATCTGAATGCCACATCTTTCATATATCGCTTTCCATCCATTGTACGATTAATACCAATCATAAAGTCCAGCTCTTGAGCTATCACTCTGCTGCCAGCAATTGTATCGATGCTAATTTGCTGTCCATACATCTTGTGCGTGTGGTGAATTGCAATGATCGTCGAGTTAGTTGTCTGCGACAAATGCCTTAGTCTTTTAGTAAAGTCCTGCGCAGCCTTACTTTCCTCTATCCCCTCACACATACGCGTTATGGAGTCCAATATCACCAACCCAGGCTTATATTGCTTGATAACATCTTGCACTATTTGCCACTCTTTATTTGAGCTCAAATACGTGGGCATATTTTCATTGGCAACAATGTAGTTCTTTACCCAATCTGAACCGTAGGCTGTATGCAATTTGTCTATCTGCTTAATGTTTCGCTCAGTTCTGCCTGTATAATGTTCTTCAAAGGATATTATCAGCACTTTTCTGTTCTCGATGTTGATAGGCAACCCTAAAAAATTATCCATGCCCGCTGCAACAGCCATGCCCAAGTTTTCGCAGAACATGGTCTTCCCGCTCTTACTTGGTCCAAAAACTGTCCCAACAGAGTTTTCCTTAATCCCTGAATAGATAAACTTTAACGGTGGCTCATTAGCGACTCTCGCGATAAGTTCGCCCAATGGCACCGCATAATTGATTTCTGCTGGCATGCTTTCTTCAGCAGCAGTTGATAGTATAGTTTGGTTTGAATTGTTAGGCATTTAGATTGTTTTTTGGGATGCTTTAACCACACCCGAAAGATCAATAGTTCTACTCTTATTGCTTCCATTCAGCAAATTCCTACCTGTTGAGTATGCTATTCCTCTTGCTTTACACCATTCCTTAACCGTTTCAAACTTCATCCCAAGCTTGTTATCAATTACACCTACTGCAAAACTGTGGCTTCCACCCATATTGGTGCTTAGACCATTGTCATAAGCATGCTTCACGTTCTGCTGGTGAGTGCACCACTCAAGATTTCTTACACTATTATCTGCTTTGTTACCAGATAAGTGGTTTACCTCAGGCAGATTGCCGGCATTAGGCAGAAATGCAGCAGCAACAAGCCTATGTATATAGTGGTGCGAGTGTTTGCCATTTCTGGAAAGAGTAACGTAGGTGTAGCCGTCTGGCTTGTACTTCGGTGACATCATCTTTCCTTTTAACTTCCTTTTTCTACCGTCTGAAAACTTGATAGTTCTGTTGAGACTTCTAACCAACCCAGTGTTGGAAACCTGATAGAAGCCATTATAACCTTTAATTGGCTTCCATATTTGATGTATCATTTTTGTGATATTTAGGGTCACTGATCCCTTCTTTCGCCTTCTATGTCCTTCTTTCTTCAATTGATACCATTGGTATCCCCCTGATTGCATGGAAAACCCATGCTAAGATGTGATTTAGCAAATTGGCCTATGGACACAACGGATTGCTAAGTCCCACTGTACAGCCCAAAATGATTGTTGTGTTTGGAATTTCTTCGAACGCCCTTCTTACTTCCTTCTTCTCCTTCTTTCGTTCCTGCTCTTAACGCCTGTAGATGGTGCTCTTGTATTGATATGCAAATATAAGTCATATATTTGATACTACCAAATATTTCTTAACTAACTGATTATCAATATACTGCTAACAATTACAGGACTTTAATGGCAGTTAGTTAGTGACCTGAATTGGTTAAGACAGCGCGTTGAAAGGGAAAGGTTGGGTGAGACTTGCTAATAAGTAATCAGCTGATTCCCGCCAAAGAGCTATATCCATTCGTGCATGACCATGCTATTAAGAAGCCTTTTTGACTGAAAAGACGAGCTATACTAATTAGTGCTCCATATATTAATTGTAGCATAAGTTTTGCAAATGCTAGGCAAAAGAAAGCTTTCTTCAAGTTAACTTATACAGTGAGGCCACAGTGGCAAAAATCTGCCTAAACGATATTTCACCCGACACATATAATCTATACTTAGTAAACTACCTATACTAACAACGATAATTGAGTGACGTTGGTTAAAATTAAACGGGTACATATTACAAACTACTTAAATTGGCTAGATATTTCCCCTCTGCCCGTGCCTTTAGCGCCTGAAATTATAGTAATATTACGGTTGTAAACCGAATAACACTGTGACTGAATGACCAAACTCGAAAACATAACGAAAGGGACATACTTATCGGGTATAATTCCTAACCATACAGTTGAGGTTGTCGACACTATATGGCATGGGGTGGACGTCATTGAAATAACTTTTAAAGACGGACTTGGGGTTTTAAATAATGAGATCCTGTACAGAGACAACGAATCCAATCTGAATTTAGTTAAGGAATCTGCACCGTGGAGTTTTACTGCACCACCTAACCAATTCAAATTAGCGTCTGAAGCATATAGAATTCAGCTGGCTTATATATTTGACCCCATGATGGCCATTCATACTTCCATGATTGAGCCATTACCACACCAAATTACTGCCGTCTATGACAGCATGTTGCCTAGACAGCCCTTACGTTTCGTGTTGGCCGATGACCCTGGCGCAGGGAAAACCATCATGGCCGGGCTGTTCATCAAGGAACTTGTTATTAGAGGAGATGCTAAAAGGGTGCTTATTGTTTCACCTGGAGTACTTGCTGAGCAATGGCAAGATGAACTATTCCAGAAGTTTCAACTCCCGTTCGAAATACTAACTAATGACAAGCTGAGCACGTCACGCAGCGGCAACTGGTTTAATGAAGAGAATTTTGTTATTGCTAGACTAGATAAGTTAAGCAGAGACCAGGATTTGCAAGACAAACTTAGGGTAACTGACTGGGATCTAATCATTGTGGATGAAGCCCATAAAATGTCAGCATCCTTCTTTGGGGGAGAAGTTAAATTTACAAAACGGTATCGTTTAGGCCAGCTGCTTTCCGAGCGAACCAGACACTTCCTGTTGATGACTGCGACTCCACATAATGGCAAAGAGGAAGACTTTCAACTGTTTTTGGCGTTAATAGATGGAGACCGATTTGAAGGCCGTTTTAGAGATGGCGTTCATACTGTCGAGGTATCGGATATCATGCGTCGATTGCTAAAAGAGCAGTTAGTAAAGTTTGATGGTAAGCCTTTATTTCCCGAGCGAATTGCAATTACCGTACCTTATAGCTTGTCTACTGCAGAAGAACAGCTCTATGCAGAGGTTACAAATTATGTCAGGGAGCAGTTTAATAGGGCCGACATGTTGGAATCTGGTCGGCGCGGCACCGTGGGTTTTGCATTAATGATATTGCAAAGACGCCTTGCATCATCACCCGAAGCCATATACCAGTCTTTACGTAGGAGAAAAGAACGATTGCAGGCCCGGTTGGAAGAAGAAAAGTTATTTCAAAGGGTCGATATCTTGCAAGAAGAGTTACCGAAAGTAGACGAAGACGATGATATTGAGGACTTCGTAGAGGATAACGATGCCGACGAGCAAGAGCAAATTGAAAACGACTTTACAGACCGCGCCACCACTGCACAAACAATACAAGAACTAGAGGCCGAAATTGCAACCCTAAAACATTTGGAGGATTTGGCCCATAAGGTCAAGTTGTCTGGGATGGATAAAAAGTGGGAAGAGCTTTCAAACATCTTAACCGAAAATGAATGGATGTTTGACGAATTCAAGAGCAGAAGGAAGCTAGTGATATTTACTGAGCATCGTGACACCCTGAATTACCTCGCCACGAAAATCAGAACTCTTTTGGGCAATAATGATGCAGTCGTAACCATTCAGGGAGGAATGAGCCGTGAAGATCGTAAAAAGGCTCAAAGCTTGTTTACCCAGGATGTAAGTGTTTCTGTATTGATAGCAACTGATGCAGCAGGTGAAGGTATAAATCTACAACGTGCACATTTGATGGTAAACTATGATTTGCCATGGAATCCAAATCGTTTGGAGCAGAGATTCGGACGTATACATCGTATAGGCCAAACTGAAGTCTGCAGGCTTTGGAATTTGGTTGCACATCAAACCCGTGAAGGTGAGGTGTGGCACCGCTTGTTTGAAAAGTTGGAGAATGAACGCTCAGCACTAGGTGGACAAGTATTTGATGTGCTTGGAGAGATGAGTTTTGAGAACAGAAGCCTGAGAGACCTACTCATAGAAGCGATACGATATGGCAATGACCCTGAACGCAGAGCCTTCCTCGATAGAGTATTAGACATGGCATTAGACCATGCTCACTTGGAAAAGATACTCCAAGAGCGAGCATTGTATGCCGTTACGTTAACCAAAGCGAACGTACAAACTATAAGAGAAGAAATGGAGCGTGCTGAGGCAAGAAAATTGCAGCCCCATTTTGTAGCCGACTTTTTTCTGACTGCGTTCAAATCTCTTGGTGGCAATGCCGTTGAAAAAGAAAAAGGCCGCTATCAAGTACTGCATGTGCCGCTTGATGTACGAAATAGAGATAGAATTGTTGGTATTCGAGAGCCCATTTTAAAAAGTTACGAACGCATTACGTTTCACAAAGAGCTTATTAGAGTTCATGGAAAGCCCTTAGCAGAGTTTGTTTGTCCTGGGCACCCTTTGCTAGATGCAACAATTGATTTGTTGATGGAACGCAATTTTAGCCTGCTAAAGCAAGGGGCAATATTGATTGATGAAATCAATCCGGACAGCAAACCACGTGTATTATTCTACCTTGAAAACAGCATTCAGGACGCACGTCAGTTAGACACGGGCGGACGGCGAACTATATCTAAAGAAGTTCACTTTTTGGAGCAGGATGAGACAGGGGGCGTAACCCAGGCAGGTTTTGCGCCATACCTGGACTATAGAGCAGCATCAAATGATGAGCTAACCGAGGTATTGGAAAAAATTTCGGAAGTCGAGTGGCTGAAAAACAATGTAGAAGACAAGATAAAATCTTTCGCTATCGGCACCATTGCCCGTGAGCATCTAGATCGAGTTAAGAAGAACAGGCAATATCTCGTGGAGAAAACAAAAACAGCAGTACATGAAAGGTTGACCAATGAGATACGTTTTTGGGATCACCGCGCAAGAGACCTTCGCCAACAAGAAGACGCTGGCAAACCCAATGCTAAGCTAAATTCGAATGAAGCGCGCAAGAGAGCTGACGAATTGCAGGGTAGACTTCAGAAGCGAAACCAAGATTTGGAAGAAGAGTCAAAGATATCATCTAAACCGCCAGTTGTGATAGGCGGAGCCCTAATAGTGCCTGCATCGTGGTTAAGCAAGCAACCAATAGAAGATTTTAAGCAGCAAGGATTTGCCTCGCCAGAGGAAAAAGCAGCAGTGGAAAAGGCCGCAATGGAAGCTGTTTTTATTATCGAGAAAGAAATGAACAACCCAACAAGAGACCGTAGCAAAGAAAAGATAGGGTACGATATCGAGAGCACCTGCGGCCAAACAGGTAATCTGAGGTTTATTGAAGTGAAGGGTAGAAAGAAAGATGCAGACACTGTAACTATCACAAAAAACGAGATCATCTATGGTCTAAACTTGCCAGAGCAGTTTTATGTAGCCCTAGCATTCGTGGACGGTAAGCGGGTAGACGTGCATTATATACAACATGCTTTTAGGTTTGAACCTGATTTCGGGGTGACTTCCATAAACTTCAATGTAAAAGAATTATTAACAAAAACAGTCCATCGCAGAACGATAACTCTGCCATAGCACAATAACTAAAAAACTAATTGAGGTTTCAATACCGCTTGACATAATTAACGATGCATCTGCTTATGATAAGATGCCTGGGATAGGCGCGCACCCCAAAGGCATTCATCATTGGTGGGCGCGTTTGCCATTACCAGCAGCTCGTGCTATTCTATTTGCCTCGCTGGTAGATGACCCTTCATCGAATGCAGATAAATTCCCTACACTAGAAACGCAAGAAAAAGAGCGCCAAAGACTATTTGAAATAATACGAAAGCTCTGTCAAAAGAAAATCCACACCCAACAGGAAATTTTCAAAGAAGCACATAGCGAGATATTAAATAACTGTCAAGGCAATCTTCCTATAATCCTTGACCCCTTTGCTGGCGGGGGGTCCATCCCGCTAGAGGCAATGAGATTGGGTTTGCCTGTCCAAGCATCAGACTTAAACCCTGTTGCTGTTCTGATAAATAAAGCACAATTAGAAATCCTGCCGGAGTTCGCCAATTACGAGCCAGTAAACCCCGATGCTCAAATCGCTATGAAGCTTAAGCCGACAACTCTAGGACACGGACTAGCAAGCGATCTTCGTTATTATGGAAACTGGGTAAATAAAGAAGTACAAAAAAATATCAGCACGTTTTACCCCAAGGTGAAGAACGGCTCAAAGGAAAGGACTGTCGTAGCTTGGTTATGGGCTAGGACAGTAAAGTGCCCCAACCCCTCATGTGGAGCTGATATGCCTCTCGTGCGCTCATTTATTTTAAGTACAAAGAAAAAACCTTGTTTTTATAGCCGACCGATAGTTGAATTGAAGCCAGGGAACAACAAAATATTGGGATATGAAGTGTTGCAGGGTGTACCTGAAATCAAAGGAACTGTTAGTCGTAGTGGGGCGATTTGTGTTTGTTGTGGTGAACCAGTTAAATTAGAGTATGTAAGAACCGAAGGGAAAAATGATAGAATGGGGCAAGTTCTAACTGGACTTGTTATCGATATAGGTAACGGAAAGACTTATATCAGTCCAACTTTGGACCAGCAGGAGATGGCATTGAACCTTAATGCCATTTGGAAGCCCGACACAAATTTACCAGATAAAGCCCTTGGATTTCGTGTCCAGCTATATGGAATGGATAAACACTGGAAACTATTTTCTGGCAGACAACTATTTGGTCTCTCAGCTATTCAAAAAACAATTAAAGAAGCCAAGAGTGAAATATTAAAGAGGGGTGGGAGCGAAGCATATGCAAACGCAGTTATAACTTTTTTATATCTGGCGTTAGATAGATGCGCAGATTTCAATAACTCTTTATGTAGATGGAATAGTGGAAATGAAAAAGTAATGAATTTATTTGGGAGGCAAGCTGTACCGATGGTCTGGGATTTTGGTGAAGCTAATTTGTTAGGTTCAGCAGTCGGAGCATGGATAACCTGTTTCGATTATGTTGCTGACTGTTGTGAAGTTGTGTTGACTGAAATATCTAGTAAACAAAGTGCTAAGCAGTTTAATGCTGCGACTTATGATTTTTCAGTTCCCAAGTATTTAATAAGTACCGACCCACCATATTATGACAATATAGGATATAGTGACCTGTCTGATTTCTTCTATGTATGGCTGAGGAAGGGATTACAAGAAACCTACCCAGATATATTAAATACAGTTTTGGTCCCCAAAATGGAGGAATTGGTAGCATCCGATTTTAGATACGGCAGTAAGGATGCAGCAAAGGAACATTTTGAAGGCGGATTCAAAAAGGCGTTCGACACATTTAAAAAGGGTTTAGACCCACGCTTTCCGCTGACTGTCTACTATGCCTTCAAACAAGACGAGGATGACGACGATTATGTTGATGGAAGTGCCGATAAAGGAATTAGCCTAACCACAGGCTGGGAAACTCTACTAGAAAGCTTAGTATCTACAGGTTTTCAAATTATTGCAACTTGGCCTCTAAAGGCATCTCAAAAATGGCGAATGGTTGCTATGGGGACAAACGCGTTAACTAGCTACATTGTTTTAGCATGTAGACCTCGCTCGGAGAGCGCCCCGATAATTACAAGACGTGACTATCTACAGATTTTAAAAAGAGAACTTCCAAAATCAATTGAAGTCTTACAGCATAGCAATCTTGCGCCTGTTGATATGGCGCAAGCAACGATTGGGCCTGGAATGGCCATATTTTCGCGTTACGATAAAATAATGGAACAAGACGGAAAACAAATGACTGTAAAAACAGCCTTGTCATTAATAAATAAAACTCTGGATGAAATATTAGCAGAACAAGAAGGTGATTTTGATGTGGAAACGCGATGGGCAATTTCATGGTTTGAACAGAATACATTTTCTGACGGAGCATTTGGGGATGCGGATGCGTTAGGAAGAGCGAGAAACACAGCTGTCAACGCTTTGGTACATGCTGGTATAGTTAAGTCGGGGGGTGGTAGAGTAAAACTTATTTCAAGAGAAGAATTAAATCCGGATTGGGATCCTGCCGTAGATACCAAAATCGTTGTTTGGGAATTGACGCAACATCTTATCAAGCATTTACAGGAGAGGGGTGAACTGGGCGCAGCAAAATTATACAAAAAACTAGGCGCCGTAGCCGATGTTGCAAGGGAATTGGCATATAGGTTATTCGCTATTTGTGAAAAAAAAGGCTGGGCATCTGAAGCGCAAGCATATAACAGCCTGGTTTTGTCATGGAACCAGATAGTTGCTGAATCATATAATATTAAAGAAACAAAACCTAAACAAGGTACACTTGAATTTTAATAACGATGGCATTAAGTAATCTTGATAGAGTAAACAAAGGTTTAGACTTGTTACGGAAAGGTCTGCTACCTTACGTAGAGCGAGAGATGAAAGCGGAGTTCAAACAATATTGGGACTCTGAGGCTCTTAATAGTTTCCCAGAAGGACACAATTCAAGAACGCTACGGAAGGAGGATTGGGATGTTCAGGCATTGTTAACCATAATGTTTAAACAGTGGAACAGGGTGTTTGCAAAAACACTTGGCCATCAGGAACGAGCGTGGGTTAGTGAACTTATGGAAATGAGGAAACGTGCAGCTCACCAAGGTAAAAACAATGCCTTTGATACGGATGATGCTTTTAGAACATTGGATAGTATCGAACGTCTTTTAAGTGCAATAGCAGCAGAGGAAGCAGAAGAAGCAGATAATCAAAAGAGTGAACTACTAAGAATCAGGTACGAAGAATCATCAAGGAAAAAAGCGAAAAAAATTGAATCGAATCTTGTAGAAACAACCTTAAGTGGGGGATTGAAACCGTGGAGGCAAGTATTGCAGCCTCACGCAGACGTTGCGTCGGGAAGGTTTCAAAAGTCTGAATTCGCCGCAGATCTGTGGAGAGTTTATCAGGACGGCGAAGGAGCAGGTGAATACGGAAAACCAGTTGACTTTTTCAGCCGAACATACTTAACGCAAGGCATCCAAAAATTACTAACCAATGCTTTGAAGCGCCTCAATAGTAAAGGTGGCGACCCTGTTGTAAATCTTCAAACGAATTTTGGTGGAGGTAAAACCCACTCGCTATTAGCCCTATTTCATTTGTGTTCTGGGGCAGATTTTTCCTCGGTCCGTGATTTGGAACATTTTTTTAGTAACGTCGGAGAATTAAGACCTCCTGCTAAAATAAACAAGGCTGTTCTAGTCGGCAATAGAATTACCCCGGGTGCGAAGCACAAAAAAAGCGATGGCACGGTGGTGAATACATTGTGGGGAGAAATGGCCTATCAATTAGCTGGTAAAAATGGGTATTCAATAGTAAAAGAAGCTGATGAAGCGGGAACAAATCCCGGAGATAAATTAGTTACGCTATTAAGTATATCTGCGCCTTGTGTTATCTTAATTGACGAGTGGGTTGCCTACGTTAGACAACTTCATGAGACAAACGATATGAATTGCGGTAGTTATGGCACGCATATTTCGTTTGCACAGGCACTTTGCGAAGCTGCAAAAACGGTAGAAAATGCCTTAGTAGTTATTAGCTTACCTGCATCAGACATTGAAATGGGAGGCGAAAGAGGCCGCCAGGCTGCAGCTGAGCTGGGAAATGTTATCGGGCGCATAGAATCTCCATGGTCTGCAGCAACAACAGAAGAATCTTTTGAGATTGTTACAAGAAGATTATTCTCTGCTATCGCAACAACTGAGCAGTTTACCAATAGAGACACGACTGCCAGATCATTCGGGGATTTCTATCGCGGCAATAAAACTGACTTCCCAACAGAAACGCATACGAGTGATTACGAGAAGAGAATAAGGGACTTTTATCCTATCCACCCAGAATTATTTGACCGACTTGCAAAAGATTGGGCCGAGATTGACAAGTTTCAAAAGACGAGAGGCATCCTTCGCCTCATGGCCGAGATTATCCATTTTCTCTGGGACAACAATGATCAGGGTCCTTTAATAATGCCTGCCAATGTACCGATGGATGACATGGAGATTCAAGGCGAGTTAATGAAGTACCTGGACGAACCATGGAAAGCAGTGATTCATAAAGACGTGGATGGTCCAAACTCGCTACCGAAACAGATAGATAATGATTTTCCGAACCTTGGACGTTATTCCGCAACCCGGAAAGTAGCGCGAACATTGTTTTTCGGCTCTGCTCCAACCCTAAACGCTGCAAACCGTGGGATAGATGAACAACGTCTGAAATTAGGTAGCGTATTACCGGGAGAAAACATACCTGTCTTTACCGATGCACTTAGGCACTTAGCTGATAAGGCAACATACGTATATCATCAGAATAAGAATTACTGGTACTCCACTCAAAACAATGTTAACAGGACTGCTGAAGAAAGGGCGTCGCACATCAAGGACGATGCCGTTGAAGATGCCATTCATAAAAAGCTATCCGAACAACTAACGGCGATTAAAGGACAGATTACAAGAATACACATCATGCCGGCAGCATCCAGCGAGGTGCCTGATGATTTAGAAATGAAATTAGTGGTACTAGGAAGCGCAAGTGCCCATACGCCTAAAGACCAAAATAGTCCAGCATATACAAAGGCAAAAGAAATATTAAACACGAAAGGCTCTTCTCCACGCTTGTATAGGAACACATTGATCTTTCTCTCCCCCGATAAAACCAGATTGGACGAGCTAAAGCAAGCTGTGCGAACGTACTTAGCCTGGAAGTCTATCTATGACGACCGCATTGCCTTAAACCTTGATGCATTCCAATCAAATCAAGCAGAGGGCAAGGTAAAATCGGGAATGGATACCATTAAGCTACGACTGCCAGAAACGTTTGTTTGGATACTGACACCTGCACAAGACAGGGGAAGCACCGATATACAGTGGGACGAATCTAAAATGAACGGCACAGCCCAGGACTCATATCTTTCGAGGGTAACAAAGAAACTTATTAATCAGTCTCAATTATACAACGATTTCGCAGCAACAGAACTTCAGATGAATCTTAACGGCATTCCGTTATGGAGAGGCGACAATGTTCCTGTGAAGCAGTTAAGAGAAGACTTTGCCAAATACTTATACCTGCCTAAGTTAATTTCTATCGACCTGCTGCGTGCTGCGATAGAGAGTGGTGTAAATTTACCAGCCTGGGAAAAGGATACTTTCGCATACGCTGAATCATATGATGAAGAGAATGCCCGCTATCGTGGATTAAGGGGAGGGCAGCAAGTAAGCGTTTCTCTAGATGGGAATGGGCTCATAGTAAAGCCCGATGTAGCGACTGCTCAGTTTGCTAAAGAAAAAGCAGAAGCTGACTCAAAAGCAGCGGAGGGAAGCGGGACACAATCGAATAGAGCCCATAAGGGCCCTGTTCCCGTGGATGGAGGCAATGTTAGTGAACCAGATACAGCAAATTCCAAGAAGACTCGATTCTTTGGTCATGTAGACGTTGATGCAGTCCGGTTCTTTAGAGATGCCGAGCATGTGGAAAAGGAAATCCTCAAGCATCTCATTGCAATGAACGGGACAAACGTCAAAATTACCATTCATATACAGGCAGAGAACAGGGATGGTTTTTCTACAGATATTGAACGAATTCTAAAAGAAAATAGCCGCACATTAGGCTTTGGCGAGGCTGAATTTGAGTAGTACTTATACCTAACAACCAAATTGACACCGAATGAACTGTTATGATTGGATACCCTTCTTCAGTGAATTATGCAAAGAGATGAATCTTATTGCAGCTAACATTGCAACTAGAGAAAATGTGCTAATGCAAAAGGCCGTAGCAACGTTTGATGCAGATCATACTATCGTCAAGCATCACACTATTGACCCATTCTCATATATATACGCGTTAGCCCAACGTAATACTGCATACCAATATACAGCATATTATACTAGAGCTAAAATAGCCTTTGGTCTTACAGCTAACCTACCCACTGATCGGATATTTCCGACACCAACACCCAACACGATGAGCCTATTTTACTCTAATGGTCAATACATTGACAAAGTGGGCAATCAGGTTGGCAACGAGTGTCTATGGAATTTATTTGACCAAGTATTTAATAACAGGACGATTGTCGAGGATGATTTTAGTAAAGTACTATCTCTAAAGAACGTTGCTTTTACAAAGCTTAGTCAAGCATTTTTTTTGATAAACCCAGAGAATTTTATCCCGTTTGATAAGCAGATGAACTCGCTTACGCTGCCAGAGTTAAACGACCTAGGGGTAATTGTCGTTGACATTTCCATTAATGGAAGCAAAGTATATACAGATATACTTAAGTCGTTGCGCTCCTTTTTTCCAGGGTGCAAAATGTATGAGATTAATCTTTTGAACGTTTTGCTAAACGGTTATGATGACAATCATATAACTATCTCCAATCGTTATTGTCAGGTAAGCAGTTATGCTCAGGGTGATAAAGATGATTATTTTGACAGTTTTGTAAAAAGCAATGCCGTATGGACGGGTGGGCCGTCTAGCGGAAGTGGAAAAACAATTTATCCACTAACCGAGGTTTCTAAAGGAGACATCGTACTGGTAAGAAGAGGCCGAGTATATCTAGGCGGCATTGGAGTTGTTTTAGAAAATGAATATCTCGAAGGAGGCTGGGAAGAACATAAATCCATTAAGGTTATCTGGCTTACGAAAGAGGATAAAAGAATCCCCGACGGAGCTCTTGCTCAATGGGAAGGGTTTGATTGGGCAACAGAAAAGACCATTGGTAAATTTCGAGCTGCTTACTCAAAAACATTCGATGTTTTAAACCAAATAAGGTATAAACAAAAGACCATGGTAAATCATTCAATAAACAAATATAAAAACCTGATTCTTCACGGGCCTCCCGGCACAGGAAAAACAAGATTAGCAAAGCAAATAGCAGAATGGCTGACATCCGACTTAGAAAAGAGTTTGACTTTAATCCAGGCTATTGACCAAAAAGTCTTCACAAAGGAGCCAAATATTGAAGGTAACGAACAAGTTTCGCTAGTTCAGTTTCATCCATCATATTCCTATGAAGATTTTGTTCGTGGAATCAAGGCTGGCATTGATACAAAAGGAAATGTAAAATACGAGGTCGAGAATAAAGTGCTAGCAAGAATTGTATCGGATGCCAACAAAGCAGGCAATCAATCAAAATCATACGTACTGATTATTGACGAGATCAATAGGGCAAACTTACCTTCCGTACTTGGTGAGTTGATATATGCGCTTGAATATAGGGGCAAGGCAGTTAAAACCATCTATGAATATGAAGGTACGAATGAACTTATTATACCAGATAATGTGTACGTAATTGGCACGATGAATACCGCAGATCGAAGCGTGGGACATATTGACTACGCTATCAGACGGCGATTCTCATTTATACAGGTGTTGCCAGACGAAAAGGCAATAAGCTATCCTAAAGCAAAGGAGCTTTACAAAAAGGTTCGAGCATTGTTTGATAAATTTATATCACCTGAATTCAATTCCGAAGACATTATGATCGGGCACAGCTACTTCCTCTTTAATGACGATGAGATTGCCATGAAGCTAAAGTATGATATTAAGCCAATTTTATGTGAGTATGTCAAAGATGGCATTTTAAAAACGGATGCTGAACCATTAATCAATCAATTAAGTGTCTGACCCGATAAAATTGATAACGATGACTGAACATCATGCCAAGGACACTGGCTATGATGTTAGTTCGTTGTTGACGTTTATCCCTTCACCAATAAAGTTTAAGGACAGAGAAGAAGAGCCATATTGTATTTTATGCAGCGAATCTGAAGCTACCAAAAGAAGGATCTATTCTTCCTATTTTGTAGGTTGCGATTGGCTTGAAGAAGGTGTTTCAGCGGTTTATGTTCAATCTAAGTTAAATAGCGACGAAAGGCAGATTGATATACTTAGGATGATAATAGATAGTATGAGTAATCCAGACACCGCTCTATATCTAGGCGACATGTTTGAGGTTAAGCCTGAAAAAACATACATAGAATTGCCATCTAAGGAAGACTTTGTTACCCCTTTGCTGATGCTGCAATTCTTGAACGTAGTAAAATCGATTGTCCGTAAGGGACTTAAGAGAAGCTACTATCCACTGAATGAAAACCTTTATGGGACAGTCAAGGGAAAGATTCTCGTTGCACAAACAATAAAGCACAATCTATTTCGAGGTAACCAATTGGCAACTTACTGCGAGTACAATGAATTTGGTGTTAACTCTATCGAAAATAGGCTTATTAAAAAGGCTTTGATATTTGTCCATCGTTACCTTAGTAGTATCAGCATTGCGACAACAAGTACAGTCGCATTTGCTGCTTATCTCTCAAATATGTACAACTTCATTAACCCTGCTTTCCAAACGGTAAATGATGATGTGCAATTGAGCGACGTTAAGCATGCAAAGTTTAACGCATTTTACAAAGAATATAAGCAGGGCATAGACTTAGCAAAGATTATATTGCATAGATTTGGTTACAACATAAACAATATTGACAATAAACAAGTCGTTAGCGTACCACCTTTTTGGATTGATATGACAAAGTTGTTTGAGGTATACATTCTTGCTCAACTTAAAAAGCGTTACCAAGACGACATTGAATTTCAATTCAAGTGTAACGCTGGCTTTCTAGACTATGTCGTTTTAAGCAAGAACGAACCAATGATTGTGGATGCTAAGTACAAGCCTCGTTGGGAATACAAGAGAATCATTGATGACATACGGCAAGTAAGTGCATACGCTAGAGACACCTCTGTTACTGACAAATTAGGGATTGCAGAGTGTGAACGCAATAACTTAGTGCCAGATTGCTTGATAATATACTCGAACCAAGAAACTGGCGCGATAGATATCTCTCAACTGCCATCGTTAACTACAAACTCGATAAAAGGTTTCGTAGGGTTCTATAGGTTAGGTGTAAAACTGCCTGAAGTAGGGAGATCAAGCAATTCTATTCCTCATCTAACAACTTAATTCCGTACTTCCCATCTTTCAATTTGCTTCTTCTTATTCTCTCCGGGAATTCATAAATGATTTGCATCAAGTAGTCCTCGGTATATTTGGTATTTATGCTCTCCGAAATTTTACTGAAGCTCATGAAAGCAAATCCTTTGTCACGCAGATATACCTTGATAATGTCCAAATCGCGTTCAAATGTGTTAACAGCAGGCACATGAAGCTTACTTTCGTCAAGAATACTCTGAATAGCAGCTCTAACTTGACTACAAAACCGTCCCGTAGCTGCGACTAAATTTCCAGCTCTATTCGGGTCGTATACGCCATACGTTACGCCGTTCAAATCCGACGGAAGATGGAAATCATCCGTTCCAGACGGTTTTACGAAGAATACATGATCAACTCCAAGCCTGCCACCAAATAAACCGGTTTCATAAATGACATTATCCCTTACGACGCTATTTTCCTTGCCTTTAATTTTTACGGTATCAGCCGGAGTGAAAACGAAAATAGCATAATCGAACTTATCAAGAGCTTTTACTAAGCTGCTGATAATAGTCCCGGACAATTGAAACACACCTTGGGTCCAAATAGTAACCTCGGAAAAATTGTCAGTTTCGAGGTTGTCTTGTAGTGCTCGCGCAACATCTAATCCATCTGTAGATGAGCCGATAAAAATTCTAGGTTTGGGCATATTGACATGTGTTTGATGTGCAAATTTAGGGGTATTTTGCACAATTATATAACGTGCTTCTATAAGTCTGTTCGTGTTGCTTAGCATTTCAAATCATCCTAAATTGCATAAAGTGGAGTAATAGACGAATGCCTTCCTGCACCTTTGCAAAAAACAGCATTAATACTATGTTTAAACAACATGAGGCCTGTAATGAACCATCTGCGGACAAACTTATTTGGCGATACATGGACATGGCAAAGTACGTGTCTCTAATTACGCGCAAACAGTTATTTTTCTGTAGAGCAACCAAATTTGATGATCCTTTTGAGGGAGACCTTAGCAGAGTAACTCAAGCTGATCTTATGGAGTGGTATTTGAGTGATATCCCTTTAAGAAAGCGAACACCTGAAGATATAGAACAAGCACAGAAGAAATTGAGCGACTACGTAGGCTTTATGAAAAGATTAAAACATTCGACAACAATCAATAGTTGGCATCAGAATGACCATGAAAATTTTGCAATGTGGAAGATATATTCAAATTGGAATTCTGGGTTAGCGGTGGTTACCAATTTTGGACGTGCTAGGGAAGCATTAAATAAGGCATCTGAATTTGTTTATGGTGGTCTCGTCAATTACATAGAAGAAGAAAAAGAAGTCGTGAATCAGGGTAATACCTTCAATCATTTTATGACAAAGAGAAGCCAGTTCTCCTATGAAAATGAGGTCAGGTTCATTCACGAATTAAGGGATAAAAGAAATAATTCTAACGACCCAGTCGATGGCCTGAATGGCATTTACATTGATATTGAACTGACAACCCTTATCAACAAAATATATATCGCACCGCAGGCAGGACAGTGGCTCAAAGATGCTCTAATTGATATAAACAGGAAATACGGAATTGACGTGGAAATAATGCAATCATCTTTCTTTGGCAGTGAGCAATATCGCTAAGGGCTTTTCAAACTTTGCATGCCTATAGGGACTTTTCATTACCATACTTATCGTCAAAATATCTCATCTGCCTGTCTATATCAATAACCTCCTGCCTACTTGTTTCAAACTTGGCAATGTCCACTTCATAAGTTTCAATCTTTTCAAACGCGCGCTGATAATTTTCCGCTACAAATTTAAAATCAGTCGGTATCCTTCTAATGTCCTTGTACTCTTCGGAAGTTAAACTATCGTCTTTAAGTACAAAAGTCCCCTGTCGCAACAGCCTATACTCAAACAGATTAACTGCGTAAGAATCGTGAACTCTAAAAAACAATTGAATTCCCTCTTGCAGGGAGTTGATCAATGCGTCAAATCCTGACCTCACATCAAAGTATAGTCGCTTTGTTGAACTTTTCAATGGACGAACCGGTTCCCTTAAGATTAGTCTCTTAAGCTTTCCATGGCTCACTACAGCTAAAATATTACGAGGCTTAACCTCAAAGTCGCCATGATACACACAACGAAGCTTCACTTTGCCAGGGTCTGTAAGATTAGCCGCGACAACAGCAGTATTATTTACACCGGCGGCAAACGACATTTGCTTTGATAACAATGCCTGCACCATCAAACCACTAATCTGCCATCTTTGTCTGTCAACTACCCTTTGTAATATTTCAACCTGGCACTTTTTGCTTAGCTTTTTCAATTGACTTGCTTCATCTGCACTTACCACTTCCTCGTAGCTGGTACGCAGGTTTATAAACAAAGGCATTGCTTTTAAATGCAATTCCTGAGATTCCTTTGTAGCAGGCACAAGGGCCATCAAAGACTCCAAAGCTTTCAATTCGTCACCATCAACCCCAATAGAAACAACATTCATTTTACTCATTCTGATAGATTAACACACAGCAAATATATAGAATACATACATAACTGTGTTCTCAAAAAGTGACACTCGTTCCGGGAACAAATCTATCTGAAATACCTTACGGTAAGTTTGCCTTTGAAATTGATTTCAAAAGCGGATGCCGAAAAGCTAACAGAGTAGGCAGTAACAATCTAAAATTTGCGACATGGCAAACAAAGGCAAAGGTGGCATGCCCAGCACAACTGGCAACCCATCGGGTAAAGGAAGGGATAACAAGTAATCCCCAACGGTAAATTGTAAGAGGTGGGCATTTGCTCACCTTTTGCTTTTACTGCCAGAACGAAACAATTATATTCAAATGTCTCAAAAAAAAATTCTAAAAATTATACCTGTATGCCGTATGTGCTCTCAAATAAGGACCTCCCCTTGACTACGCCCCCGTACTTAATCTGGAGGCGGGCATAGCCCCCTCATTGTTTCTCAAATCATTTTAAACTACCAAATCATTCAACCAATGGTAACAATTGTTGGGTTTAATCTCCGTACCCCAAAAGAAGGAGACAAAAAGACTTACATCACCTTAGAACTGGAGGGGGATGTGGAAATGGTTCAAAGCAGTAACACAGGCAGGTTCTATGCAACTGTTCGCAGGTGCTCTGTCTCATCATCCTTTGATGAAATCACGGCACAGCGCATGGTGGGCAAGCAGATGCCAGGCAGTATTGAAAGAGTTCCCTGCCAGGCATACGAGTACACTCTCCCTGAAACAGGTGAGGTTATTAATCTGGGGTACCGATGGGACTACGTGCCTGAAAATGCTATGCGCATGTATCAGCCAAAGCAAAGGGCTGCTACTAAGAAAGAGGAGGATGTTATTGTGGAGGAAGAAGCTGTTGTTTAACAGGAGTTGGGTGGGGCGTAAGCCCTACCCTTAACTTCTTTTTCCCTGCTGCTTAAATTGCATTCAATGGCGGTACTTCGCCATACCTATGCCTGTAGGTATCTAATAGCAGCCCTTCCAGCACCTCAGGGGTATCAGATGGTATGAGTTCTATCTGTAACATCTCAAATGGAAAGTGTTCAGCAATCTTAGGGAGACTCTTATATCTCCTACCACATATGTGCGCTGACCCATTATGGGCAGGTGATATAGATTTCTTCAAGTCTATCACCCTGCTTAAAAAAGAAGTTGCCTTACCAATGTACAGCACTCCTTCATCATCAGTCCCAAGAAACCTGTTTACAGGGACACGCTTACCACCTGACACAGCAATTATCTTATAGACCCCACCTTTCTCTTGGTGGCGCTTATTAATGCTATCCCAAAACGTATCAGCTGAAAGTGGTAATAACTCTTCTATGCCCATGTGGCATAAAGCTAAGTCATCTATTTCGCCTGTGCAATCTATCAGGTTTTTCTTCAACTAAAAAGAGCTACAACAATGCAACTACAAGAAGCGTCCCGCAAAAAAGCCAAGATAAAACTTGGCCTGCAGTCACCCAGCGGGGGTGGCAAAACCATGTCAGCATTGCTCATTGCCTATGGCTTATGCGCAACCTGGGAGAAGATAGCAGTCATAGACACCGAGAATAATTCTGCTGATCTCTATGCTCATTTAGGCTCCTTTAAAACCCTGTCCTTAGAACCCCCATATACACCCGAGCGCTATATGGAGGGTATTGATATCTGCCTGAATGCTGGTATTGAAGTGATTATCATTGATAGCGCCTCCCATGAGTGGGATAACTTGTTGGACTATCACAGTTCATTGCAGGGCAACTCATTTACGAACTGGGCAAAAGTGACACCAAGACATGAAGCTTTTGTAAACAAGATACTCCAAAGCCCTGTACACTTCATTTGCACCATTCGCAGCAAGACAGACTATGTACTAAGTGAAAAGAATGGCAAGCAAGTTCCTGAGAAGGTAGGCTTAAAGGCTCATCAGCGGGACAATTTAGAGTATGAGTTTACAGTTGTTCTTGAACTGGACATGAGGCACAATGCCAAAGCATCAAAGGATAGAACAGGTTTATTTATGGGCAAGCCTGAATTCATTCCTTCTATTCAAACAGGGCAGGCAATTGCTGAATGGTGTAACCTGGGAGCAGATGCACCACCGCCAGTAACCTATGAATCAATGTTGCAGCTGATAAGGACAGCCCCATCCATCAAGGATTTAAATGCCCTGTATTACGCACACCCACAGTATCAGCAGGTGCTTACTGCCGAATTTACTGCCCGTAAAAATCAACTCAACAACATCGTTAACCAAACAAACCATTCCTAACATGGAACAGACAGAAGTAAAAGAACCTATTGTGGTCGCTGAAGTATTACCCCAGGTCCTTGAAGAAATAGAGGTCATATCCTCATCTAAGCCATTCATTGAGGCCAACACCTTAGGTGCAACCTTACATGAGATAGCCAATAATCACATCATACCTGTGTTTGTAAAGGAAAATGAACCAGCTATCAGCCAAAGTGAGTTTATTGAAGCTACTATGCAGGCTATAAGTAAGGTGTATGCTGGAGAGGTCATTTTAAAGCCCAATATCAGGCTATCCCATCCAATCAAGGGCAGAGTGCCAGAGGCAAGGAATAAGCCAGCAAGTGCCCTTTTAGAGCATGAGCGTACCATCTATTATGAGCGCTGTATGTTTGCTATTGAAGTGCCTACAATCACCAGTGAAATAGAGGGTAGTAGGCTCAATCTTACCATAGGTGGAGTAAAGGCATACAATCTGGATAGCCTAACTACACGCAACAGCGACCAGCACTTCAAAATATTCATTGGCTTTAAAAACGTCGTGTGTTGCAATATGTGTGTATCAACAGATGGCTTCATAGGTGACCTGAAGGTAAAGAGCCTTGATATGCTATACAATGCAATTTTATCAATGCTTACAGAATTCAATGCCGTAGAGCAGGTAAATGAGTTGCAGCAGTTTCAGCAACACAAGCTCACAGACACTCAGTTTGCCCAGTTGATAGGCAGGTGCAGAATGTATCGTCACATGCCTGACAATATGAAGCTTACTATCCCTGAGATGAACCTGGGTGATGCCCAGATCAATAATGTCTGTATGAGTTACTATACTGACAATAATTTCTGCTGTGACAGTGATGGCAATATCAACTTATGGAGACTCTATAACCTGCTCACTGGTGCAAACAAGAGCTCATATATTGACCTGTTCCTTGATAGGAGCGCTAATGCTCATGCTCTTGTAAAGGAACTTATGGCTACATTACAGAACAAATCCACCTGCTGGTTCTTAAATTAATCAGCATGAAGAAGGGATATACCATAAGTTACGGCAGTCACAATAGCATCCTCTTGGTCAATTCCCTTGGTAGTATAAGGCAATTGTATACACCTTTCAGAGTGAAGGTTGTTAAGGATGTTGATGGACTGAAGCAGGGCACTTTTGTATATGTTGATGAAGTAGCCACCAATGAAGAGGATAGGCTCATTTTCATTACTAATACGGGAGCATACATGCACAGTTCGTTTAGGATAGTTGCTTCCTTTTAACCTGGGTGCAATAAGCATACCCTAGCATTGAGCATTGGGGCTTTTCACCCAGGTTTCTACGCAATAGAGAGTTATGTTGTATTTTGTTTACAGCTATTTTGACAATGGGTAAATGCATAAGACCCTGAGCGATGCTGTTTTCTTTTGAGATGGGCTACCTCTCTCCAATCTTAAAGTCCACTGAAAACGAAAGTACCGGTCTTATAGCTATATTACTTATACTACCTATATGCAAGATAGTTTAGGTAGTATAGGTAGTATAGATTTTATAAGAAGGGATTTTACCAAGCACCACAAGAAATATATTACAGCTCGGTAAAAAAAAACAATACTTATCTTTATCATCCATTTATCAACAAGTGAGTTTACTTGAGTGATTATTGACCAATTTCAAAAAAAGCTCTAAAACACCCTATGGATAAGTGTTTCAGGGGTTTTGGGTTCTGCCTTACAAGCAGAGGGTCCGCGGTTCGAACCCGTGTGCTTCCACCCTCAAAGTCCCGCAAAAGCGGGACTTTTTTGTGCCCCTATACCTCATTCTTATTCTACTTCAGGCGTTTGAATAAAGACAGTGTTATGTTTGATGAAACAAAAAAATATAAGAACAGCGGTCATTTCTTTTTCAAGAAGGGCGATAATCTATTAGCGGTCAGTAAAGATGTCCCTGAGTTGCCCGGCGTCTATTACATTGTCAAACTAGCGCGTGGGAAAATCAGTCTGGTATATATTGGTAAGTCCGGAACAATCAATCAAGACGGAGCATTTAAAGAACAGCTATTAAAGGGCCGGATCAACAATAAACAGGATGGAGTGAAACGCCAGACTTGTTTCGAAGAAAACATAGCGGCGGAAAACATTGATGCTTTAGACATTTACTGGTTTGTGACGATGGATAAAATGCACAATGACCTGCCCGGCTATGTCGAAGGGATACTGATGCAACGGTATTTTGAGATTCACGGCACTTTACCCCGCTCAGCGTAGTCTTCCAAAAAAATAACAGCTAGGCGTAGTCTCCGACTACGTCTCGGCGGCTACCAATCTCCAGATTGGCGAAATATCCATTACTCAACTAGCGCGAGAGTCCACTGCGCTGACTCTCGTGTCTACCATGTAAACGGGTCTCTGACCAACCTGCCGGAGGTATAGCCCATATCATAAAGCCGCATGGCTACCTTATCAAAGGTACTTCACCGTGAATTGAAATAGCTAACATAAAGAAAGGTGGCTCGCAGGCCACCTTTCATGAACAGTATATTCTCTTCTTACTTAAGCTCTCTTACTGTCGCCGGCAAACTAACCATAAATGATGTGCCCGCTCCCTGTTCCGATGTTATGTTCAGCGTGCCCCCCGAACTCTTTATTAAGTGCTTTACCAGCTGCAGACCGAAACCATAACCGCTTTCACCGGCTGTGCCTTGTGTCGATGTAGTATTATCTGCCATTAGTTCAGTTATGCGCTCCTGGCTGATGCCTTCGCCCGTATCCTTTACAGTGATATGCAAAGACATGGCTTCTGCGCCTTTCAGTTCCAGCGAAACAAGCACATTGCCCATGGCCGGAGTAAATTTTATGGCATTCGATACGAGGTTGCCCGCAATTTGCACCAGCTTATTCTGCGGAAATGCCAGCGATTTTCCGGCATCAGCCACCGTTATGGTCAGCAGTATGTTCTTGCTGCGGGCCTGCGGACTATATAGCCGTTCCAACCGTTCCCTGAAAGTTCCCAGGTTCAGCTCGTTGTTTTTCATCTGGCTTTTCTTCTGCTCACCAACCAATATATCATCTGCCAGTTCCAACACCGATTTTCCACCCCTATACATCATGTTGATGAAGTCCAGTACCTCATCCATATTATTCTCTTTACCCTGCTGGGATATGATCTCTGCAAGCCCCATTATACCCGCAATAGGCCCGCGGATATCGTGCATTACTTTATTCTGCGTATGCGTTACATCAGTTATACTGTTGCGCAGCTGTTCTATATACTTATGCACTTTCAGTCTGTTCACCACCTCTTCAGCTATTATCTCCAGCATTTCTATCTTCTCCGCAGTCAGCACTTTAGCATTTTTATCTAGTATACACAGCGCACCAAGGTTATATTGCTGGTACTTCAGAGGAATACCAAAATAATACCGCAAATGCGGATCGCCGGCCACATAAAATTTATCCTTGAACCGCTCATCATTATGCAATTCCTGAACTTCAAATGGGGTATCGCCCATTATCGTGTATTGACAAACGGAATCCTCACGAGGCATTTGCTCAAGATCAATACCGTGCCTGGACACCGACCATTGAGTGTAAGAGTCTATCAGATTTACCAGCGATATCTCAGCTCCAGCTATTTTAGCTGCCAACTTCACCAGGTCTTTAAAGCTATCTTCTAAATTAGGCTCCATATTAAAGTCTGAAAGCGCTATTATGCGCTCCATTTCGTTCGTCGGTATTGGTGGCGTGATCTTATTCCTAAAGCAAATTTATTGGTAGTTGATCTTATTCTACTTTATGTGCACATTTTTTTTCTCATTGACCAATAGCTCTGTTCTATCGGTTATACCCGGTTTCGCTGGCGTTAGCATAGGGAGCTAGGCACAGCTCGGCATAGACCCCATCACAGCTGGGCGTAGCCTTTTAAAAAAATCAACTGGCGCGAGAGTTAGCGAAGCGGGCTACCCGGCTATACGGACGGACTCTCGGGTCTAATGGATAAACGGGTCTCAGACCCGCCCTGACAGCTTACTAAAAACTGCTTTCTGACCACCGAAAAACGGACAAAAAATTTATCCACATCAAGTAGCCTTCACAACCCATTGAACCACCACGCAATCTGAAACAAAACACCCATATTCGTGGATATCTCCTTTTGGCAACCGTCAGAATGCCACTCAACTTTGTACCAGCTTAAGCCTGCTTACCGACCGTAGCTTGCCTGTGACATAAATGGCTCAGCGAAGGTGGGTATAAGGCTCAAAGAGTTCTTTGATTTACGGCAGTAACATCGTTGTAAAAACACACACCCGCCTTGGGAAAAAGTCATGGGCGACCCCCTCGCGACGCACAAAGCGATTGCCAAACCCGCCTATCGACACGCAGGGAGGGGCGCTCCTGATAAAGCGACCGCTTTATCAGGACGGGTGATATGTCAACCAAAACCCGGACTAACAATTGCCCGATTTCCCGACGGTCGGGCATAATCAGGCAATGCAAAAAATGCAAAACGCTGAAAATCAGCAACTCATGAAAAATCATTGCCCGATTCCAGTGTTATAGGGCAATCGGAAAATGAGGAAATGAGGTGAATATCATGTCATCGGGTCGTCGTCCCTGCCTACCGGCAGGCAGGCCGACCCGACACTCACGAGCGCACTAACGACACGCAGTACAGCTAGTTAAAACTTGCGGAGCGATTAGTTTTAACCGGCGCTTTCTTTGGTTCTTTCTTTGCGCTGTTGCAAAGAAAGAACGCAACAACATGATGACAACCCATTTGTCAACCAAAACCAGGACTAGCCTGATTTCCCGTTGATCGGGCACAATCGGGCAATGCTGGAAATACAAAACATTGACAATCACCGGATCACGAAAAACCATTACCCGATTTCAATGTTACCGCTCATCGGGTTTACCTGCCGTTATAGGCAGGCAATCGGGAAATGAGGTAACTAAAGACAAAAAAAGCAACAGCCACTGAGTAAGTACCCAACAACCGTTGCCCGATAACTATAATTGACATGCTAAATTAATGCGCCTGAGACTGCAGGAAGGCCACTACCTTTTCCCGCTCATTATGCGTGAGTAAGGCTCTTGACTGCATGTGCATACCCAGTGTTTTCCACTGCTCACTGTTGAAGGTGACCGGTGAGGGTATGTTGTGGCAGCGCTGGCAATTATCGGCCCATAGCTCGGCGCCGCTCTTGCCGGCCACCTTTTTACTTTCTACACAGCTGGCCAATACAGTGAACATAAGCCCCATGCATGCCAACATTATAATAACACCTTTACGGCTCCAAGATCTGTTTTGCATAAAAAAGGTTTAGAATTCTGTTGAAAATTGGATGATCATTCTGTTCACCAGCGAGGTACCCTGGGTGCCTGTAAGGGCCACTGAAGAAGTACCGCTTGCATTGATGTTCTCGTAGGCTACTTTTACCACGGTGCGCCAGCTGAGCCAATAGTCGAGTGCTATATCAGACTCGGTATAGTTCTGCCCCCAGGTAGAGTTTTGCGGCGATTGATAAGTAACATACCTGTAAGCCAGCTCCAGGTTCTTCAGCACTTTATTCTGTGCCTGCACCGGCCTTACCGACACCTGCGCAAATGCTGAGCTGACATTGTTGGTAAAGCTGTACTTCTGGGTAGAGTCGGTGGGGTTCACATAGTTCATGGTATTCACGGCCGACATGCTGTATTGCCCTTTGATATTAAGCTGAATAGGGTTGATGTTCTTGACAAAATTGATGTCGGCAGCATACATATTTACCGATGGGCCTTTGGTATTGGTAATATCAGTGTTGGTAAAAGTAGCACCCGGCGCAGCGGCCAGCGAGCCATACAATGCAGACACGCCCACCTCTAAACTGGAATTGGCAAACGGCAACAAGGCCAGCCTTCCGCAAAAGGTCTTACCATTGTTGGCTGCTACTATGCCTACCCCGGATATAGTGCCATAATTGTTGAGCTGAAACCCGTTTGACAGGCTGACATCGTAGCTCCACTTCATGCTGCCGAGCGGGAAACCACCCTCCAGCTCCACACCGAAGTCGCTGCCGGCCATGTCTACCCCAATGGGGTCGGAGGCCAGCTTATTGATCCAGCCGGCTGCAAGGCGCTTGGTATAGATACCAAACGGCAGTGTGAGGTACCCTGCCCTGGCTATAAAGCCGGGAGCAATGAAATAGGACACATCGGCCCAGTTAACACCAATGGTGCTGCCATTGTAAGACGGCTCGAACTCGATGAGCATATTGTTGCCATGGCGCCACAGGAACATGGGGCTGAGCTCAAAGCGATCGGCATCGCCGAGGCTGTTGGTTTTGTCAGTAGTTTTGATGCCACCTAATGTGGTAGTGGTGTTCTGATTGACGAAGCCAAAAGTGACGAGACCTACCACCATAAAGTGGCTCTCTGATGACTCCGGTACAGTAAGTGATGCGGAAGCATCGGGAGTAGCCTCTGCCAGCGAATCCTGCGCCATGAGGCGATTGCCTGCACAGCCGCACATGACAGCTATAAAGAGGAACAGATATTTTAGTGTTAATTTCATAAAAATGTGTGTTTAAAAACCGGTTAATGATGCAGCGGAATATCGCAGGTATTACTTCTTTTTCAGGGTGCGTATATAACCCACTAATGCCCAACGCTGCTTGTCTGTGAGCTGGGTCTTATAGGCCTGCATGGCACCGCGGCCGGTGGTTATCTTCCAGAACAGTGAGCCATCAGACTCAGACTGAATAGCACCGGAGGTATGATCTGCCGGCTTAGGGTTCAGCGCTACGGCAGCAGGCCCATCGCCTTTGCCCTTCTCGCCGTGGCAAGGTGCGCAGGTGGTCTTATACACTGCTTTTGCATCGGCCAATACAGCAGTATTGCCAGCAAGCGGATTCTTAACAGCTGAGGCAGCCGCAGGAGCAACCCATTTTGTCTGAGCGAAAGCAGCGTTACAACTGAATAGCAATACGGGTAATATCAATCGGCTCATTACGTTTCTCATAAACATCTGTTTTTTTACAAAACAAATGTAGCTACACGCATTAGAGGGTTATATGATGCTTGTCATGGAAAAGAAGGAGGAACGCATGATACATATCATGTAGCGTCGGTTTAACAGCAAAGAGACGCAGAGGAGCTAAGCCCGCAAGGGTAGCTCTACGTTTGAACTCACAGCGCAGAACGCCAAGACCCTATCTGATCAATGTGAGGTTGCCCTTGTGGTTTTCTTCATGGCCATCAATGAATGTGGCATGTATGATGTAGACATATACATCCTGCGGTTGAGGGGTATCGTTGAAGTTACCATCCCATCCGCGGCCACTGGTATTGGTGGTGGCAAAGATGAGGTTACCCCACCTGTTGAATATCTCCATCTTGAACGACGACAGACCCTGAGAGATAAAGTCGCGCGGCATAAAGTAATCGTTAATGCCATCGCCATTAGGGCTGAACACGTTCGGGATGTTGATGTAGCAGTCGTTGTTCACTACTACCTCATCAGACGCCTCGCAGCCGTGGATATTCACCGTTACGGAATAAGTACCCGGTTCGGCTACTCCGATAGAAGATGTTGTCTGCCCTGTGCTCCACTGCCAGTGCGCTGCAGGATTAGCTGCATTGATGTTGTCTGACAGCGTAAGTGCATTACTACCCGGGCATATGGACGTGTCCGGCCCGAGATCTACAGCAGGTTGGCCGAATACCCATATGTGCTGTGTGGCCGAGGCATCGGGGCAGGCGCGGTATTGAGCTACTACTGTTGCTGTCATTGCTCCTGTAGTATTGTAGGCATGCACCACGGGGTTTACGTTGCTTACAGAGTCGCCGTCACCAAAGGTCCATACAACACCTGTATTGCCATAAGGAGGGTAAATGCCGGTGAAGGTAACATGCTGACCGAGACACATCACTGAGTCTGTTACAGTCATGCTGATGTCTCCAAGCGGGTCGATCTCCATCACCGTCTTTGCCGTATCTGAGCAAGGCACGGCGTTGCTTACCGCCAGCACAACATGGTATATGCCGCTGGTGCTGTAAGTATGCGTCACGTTGGTACCCGAGTCGGTAGCACCATCGCCAAAGTTCCAATTGTATATGAGCCCGTACCCAGCAGACGTATTGGTAAATACTACAGGCGTACCCACGCAAGCGAAGCTATCCGGCAGGTTATGAAAGCCAGCTACCACCAGGTTATTCAATGTCAGGTTTACAGATGTGCTGTCAACACACCTTGTATTGGTAATGTGGAGCACTACATGATATACACCCGGGTTGGTATAGACGTGTATAGGGTTGGTAACGGTGGAAGTAGTGCCATCACCAAAGTCCCACGTGTATGTGAGGTCGGCAGCAGGTGTTGACGTATTGGCACATATCAACGTATCACCATCGCAATTTTTAATGAGCATGTAGGTGAAGCCCGGGATAATAGGTGGCGCTACCAGCGTGTCAGGCCCATAAGTGCCGGATACACAATTGGCATTGAAGTTGACGTAGATATCGGAATAAGCGCCCTCGCACAGATTGCTCAGCACTATGGTGCTATCAGGCAGTACTGTGCTGATAACAGCAGGCTGCAATACCCCATTGAGGCGAAAGTGCACAGAGTCTGTCTGCCCGGGATGCAGGCCGTAAAAAGTCATAGTGCCATCGCAGAAACCGCACTTGGTAGGATTAGTAAAGCTAAGCCCCCTCATAGTGAACGGCGGATCGGTCAAAGTGAACGGCCCTAGTGTATCAGTGATGCAGGTACCAAATTGCACATAGATATTGGTGTATACACCGGCGCCCAGGCCTGTGACCATGGCACTACCTGTTGCACTGACGGTAACGTATTTAACCTGCAACACACCATTCAGGTAATACTTTACAGTATCAGCGTCGCCGGGATGGAGATTAGTGATCGTTATAGATCCATCGGTACTGCCGCAATACGTAGGCGAAACAAATGTTGCTGCAGTTACCAGCAGTGGTGGTGCAGCCAGTGTTACCGGCCCTACGGCCGTAGTGGTGCAAGGACCATATGAAGCAGTGATGCCTGAATACACCCCTGCATACAAACCCGTAAGTGTAACAACGCCACTGGCAGGAACGGTTACCGATAAAGGAGTCTGCAACACACCATTGTAGTAATACCTGATGGTATCCACATCGCCGGGGTGCAGGTTAGTAATGCTGATAGTTCCATCGTGATGGCCGCAATAAGATGGATTGGTAAATGATACTGTAGGTAAAAGCAATGGCGGATCGGTGAGGGTATAAGGCCCGATAGCAGTAGTAGCACAGGGACCAAATAGTGCCGTGATATTTGAATAAACGCCTGATACCAAACCCGTAAGCACAACCGTGCCCGATGCCGATACGGTAAGTGCACGTGTAGGCTGCAGCACACCATTGTAGTAGAAGCTTATTGTATCTGCATCGCCGGGGTGCAGGCCCGATATAGTAATAGAGCCATCGTTATGGCCGCAATAACTTGGATTGACATAAGTGGCCGACGTAGGCAAAGGAGCAGGGTCTGTTAATGTGTAAGGACCAATAGGTGATGATACGCAATTGCCGTAGGCGATAGTGATATTGGTGTACACACCCGAGGATAGCCCCGTGATGACGATCGTACTATCTGCGGCGACTGTGTGCAGCTGATAAGGTTGTGCCGTGCCATTGTAGGTAAAGCGCACGGTATCAGTATAACCCGGATGCAGGCCATGCAATGTCAGGGAACCATCATGGTGGCCGCAATAAGATGGCGGCACAAGGGTAGCAGTTGGCGTTGGCACCGGAGGATCTGAGAGTATTATGGCGCTTAGCGGGATAGAAATGCAATTGCCATATACCACATACAGCGCACTGTAAGTACCAGAGTACAACCCGGTGATCACAATATTACCGGCAGCATTGGCCGTGGCCACGATGGCAGGCTGCAACACCCCATTATAGGTATACCACACTGTATCTAAAGAGCCCGGCACCAGCGATGACACGGTAATACTTCCCGTATTAGTGCCACAATAAACCGGCGATGCTGAAGACGCTGTGATAACAAAAGTAGGTGGGTAGGCAATGGTGACGGGTATGGAAATCGCACATGTACCCACACCTGTAGAGTACACTGTAAGCGTATAGGTACCGGATGCCAAGCTATCAGCCGTTGCACCTGTAACCCCTGAAAATACCTGTATCGTATCAGCCGGGGCAATGGATACATCCAACTTCCATGGTGAACCGACACCCGTTGGCGTAAACGACACAGTTGCTTTCTGAGTGCAGGTGGCCGGGGAGGTAATGGCATAAGTAATATTAGGCGCCGGCAAAATAGTGATGGTGTACGCGAGTGTACGCGTGCCTACCAAGGGACAATTGTCGTCGGTAAAAGTAATGTATATAGAATACGAGCCCGGGGTAACACCGGTTGATGTCCATGATATGGTGGTGTGCGGCGTGGGCGTGCCATTGCCGGCTGTCGTTACTGTGCACCCTGTAGGCAAGCCCGATGCAGTAACCGTAATATTATTGGTAGTAACAGGCTCGGTAGGATATAGTGATATCTGAAAGGGACCCGTGTTTTGGCAGACGTGAAAGTGGATACTATCATCTATAGCGCCATTGGTAGCGTCCGAAAGACCTGCAGATGCAGGCGTATTAGTACAAGTGAGCACCAAAAAATTCATTTCTCGCTGACAGGTACCCACTTTTGTCCCGCTCCGGAATTCTTCTATATTATATACGACCAGTGAACGCTGAATGGCGTTGGGAACAAAAGATATCTGCCCTGTATGACTGTCAAATGAAAATGAACTGGCGGCTAGCGGGCTGGTAGCAGTGTATGGCGAAATGTAAGTAACCGCGGGCGCTGCTGACACATCACTACAGTCTGAAGATACGGCAGTTCCGCGTCCTGCAACCAGTGCAAAAGAAAGACTATCACCGTCAGGGTCTACTGCGCCGGGATTGTAATTATTAGCGGCAGACAAACAGAAATAAGGGGTAGGTATTACTGTAAGATTCGGGCTGGAATTTTTGCCCGTGGTATTGTTCAAGGTATCTACCAGATGTGACACCGTACCTGTAGCAATGTTGGTAACAGTAAGGGCCCTGCCGGCATACGATGAAGAACCGAGCAACCCACCGAATATGAACCGCCACACCGATGAAGTATAAGGAACCGTATAGCTGCCACTATATACAAACTTCTTTATACCTGGCGTAGTGTAAGATAGCGATGTGCACTGTGTCATAGACACCTCTGACGGGCAAACAGGAGTGATCTCCACACCGGTTGCCGGTGCTTCTACAGCCAAATTGATGGAACTTACTGATGTATTACCATTATAAATGCATATCAGCGGGGTGCAGTAGGGAAGGTCTGCAAATGCTGTACCCGGGCCTCCGGCACCACAATCTGCGTAGACTATTAAGGATATCTTATAGGTATTTCCCGTTACCCAGGTATAAAAAAGGTCCAGCCCTAAGACATGGTTGGCCCACGCTCCCTGGGAAAGCATAAGCAAGACTATAGTCGTCAAACTATAGCGCAACCACGGAGCAATCTTGTTTCTGAATAGGGTATGCATATTTTTTAAAAGGCGTTTGGCAACACTCAGAAGCCTGATCCACAAAATATTATATATGCCGCTCGACGCATTTTAAACAAAGTTATGTACTTTATGTTTACAAAAAAATATTTGTGGCATATGATTCTTTTATGAGGGTACAATAAGGCTTATTGTTCGTGTTTTTTAAGTTTCAGAATAATCATTTTGGAGGTTGGGGTATTGCTCTTGTCAGCGGTGCTGTCTATAGGCACCAACACATTTGTTTCCGGGAAATAGGTAGCGGTGCACTGTTCCGGTATACTGAAAGGAATAATAATGAACTTATGCGCTACACGCTGTACCCCACCGTGGTAATTGTACAGGTCTACAATATCGCCCGCCATGAAGCCCAGGCGTGCAATATCCTTTTCGTTCATGAATATCACCCTACGCTCGTTATACACACCCCTATAGCGGTCATCCAGGCCATATATGGTGGTATTGAACTGGTCATGGCTGCGCACGGTCTGCATCATCAGCTCATCAGGCGCCAGTTGAGGGATGGAGAGTTCGGATGTGGTGAAGTTAGCCTTACCGTTCAGCGTGGTGAACTTTCCTTCGCGCGGGCCATTGGGCAGGTAAAATCCGCCTAATACCCTAGCCCTTTTATTATAATCCTGAAAACCAGGTATGGTCAGCTCTATATCATTACGTATGTAGTCATAGTGTTCCATATAGAGGTCCCAATTCACCTTGCTGCGACTGCCCAGGGTGGCTTTGGCCATTTTGGCTACTATCAGCGGCTCACCCAGCAGCTGATCAGAGATAGGCTTGAGGCTGCCTTTCGACATCTGTACCACACCCATAGAGTTTTCGCAGGTGATGAATTGCGCTTCGCCGTTCATCATATCGAGATCGGTATGACCGCAGCATGGCAGTATCAGGGCCTCCTTACCTGTTATCAGGTGGCTGCGATTCAGCTTTGTAGATATATGTACTGTAAGCTCTGTGCGGCGCATAGCCTCCGCGGTAAATACGGTATCAGGTGTGGCGCTGAGGAAATTCCCGCCCATGGCGATGAACACCTTTCCTTTGCCTTCATGCATGGCATGAATGGCCTCCACCACATCATACCCGGGGTGCTGCGGTGGTGTGAAACCATATACCCGCTCTATATTATCCAGAAATTTTTTAGGCGGCTTTTCGTAGATGCCCATAGTGCGGTCGCCTTGCACATTGCTGTGGCCGCGCACGGGGCAAGTGCCTGCCCCCGGCTTGCCTATACTACCTTTCAGCAGCAGCAGGTTCACTACTTCCTTGATGGTATCTACCGCGTTCTTATGCTGCGTGAGGCCCATGGCCCAGCATGCGATTATCTTGCTCTTGTTTTTTAATACATCCGCTGTCTGCCTTATCTGCTCCATAGATATGCCGGCGGCGGCAGCCAATTCTTCTACCTGGTATTTTCTTAACCCTTTTGCAAACTCATCATAGCCGGCAGTGTGCTCATTGATGAAGTGATGGTCGAAAACAGTGCCGGGTGCTTTTTCCTCCTCATCGAGCAGCAATAACTCTATTGCCTTAAGCAAGGCCATATCGCCATTCAGTTTTACCTGAAGAAAAATATCTGTGAGGCGCGCTTTGATACCCAGTGCGCCCTTTACCGTCTGTGGATTGCTGAAGCCCATAAGCCCGGTCTCCGGCAGCGGATTGACAGAGATGATTGTTGCGCCGTGTTCCTTCGCTTCCTGTAGTGCGGACAACATACGGGGATGGTTGGTGCCCGGGTTCTGCCCCAGTATGATGATCACCTCCGCCTTGGTAAAGTCTTCCAGCTTCACAGACCCCTTACCCAGACCCAATGTTTCTGTAAGTGCCACGCCACTTGATTCGTGGCACATGTTAGAGCAGTCGGGGAGGTTGTTGGTGCCGTACTCGCGCACAAATAATTGATATAGGAATGCAGCCTCGTTACCGGTTCTGCCTGATGTATAAAATATGGCCTCATCGGGCGATTGCAGCTTATTGAGGTGTTCTGCTATCTTTTTAAAAGCATGATCCCAGGTGATGGGTTGGTAGTGTGTGCCACCCTCAGCCAGGTACATAGGTTGCGCTACCCGGCCCTTTTTGCCAATCTCATAATCGGTGAGCTGCGCCAGGTCGTAGACCGAGTTATCTTTAAAGAACTGTACATTTAGTTTTTTAGTGGTGGCCTCCTCTGCAATAGCCTTAGCACCATTCTCACAATACTCAGCTATTTTAGAACGCACACCATCCGGGTCGGGCCAGGCACATCCCGGGCAGTCAAAGCCATTTTTTTGGTTGAGTGCAAATAATGCCTTCATGCCACGCCCTACTCCCATTTCACCGAAAACGTGCCTGGCGCTCGATACTACCGCGGGGATACCTGCTGCTACCGTCTTGGGCTTTGCCAGTCTCAGGTCCAGAAATATCTCGGGATTTTCGGCGTTAGGCACCAGTTTTTCCTTACTTTCTTTATGTGCTGTATGGGGTGTGTTTGTATCGTTCGACATGCAGTATTCTTTTCATGCCCATATAACCGGGCAACCTATGTGTAAATATACAAAAAACGGTGCAGATATACATTCTATGAGTTGCGACACTCCGGTTGGCTGTTGTTGATCGGTATGCCGCGATCTAACTGCTCTTGTTGTTACTTACTTCACTATTCTAAACCGCTGTAGTTCCAGCACACGATACACACTATCCTGCGGATGATTGAACACCAGCTTAATGATACCGGCATCCTCATTTACATAAAAACAGTCGTTATAGGAATAACAGGGCGTGCCGCTGATATTATCGTGCTTGGACCGGGCAGCGTTGACGAAGTTCTGACCGCTGAACGACATTACAGGAACGATGTCCGTCACGGCACCTGAGTCGAACAACAATACACAGCTCGATATGGGGTTCGCAGGTTCTACTTTCAGCGGGTAGTGAAACAAAGTGACGTACAGCGATGACTCTACGGTGTCCTTCCGGCGTAGCGGCCTGAAAGTACAGGTAGTATCTGACAACGATAATGTCCATCGTTCGGAGTCGGAGGGATCACCGTTCGCCATATTTATCAGGATGTCCATTTGCTCGTACTTTGGCTGTCCATCATACAATACGCAACCTCTTGTAAAATAATTAACATCGTTGGACACTACATAGGCGCTATCGATGACACCCGTGACCGAGTCTTTATATATCCAGTAAGTGCCGGGCTTGTAGTTGAAGCCGGCCTTCATCTGAGCGTTCATGGGCTGGTTAAGATCCGTGTCTTTTTTACATGCTGTTGCCAAGCAAAAAATGCAGTATAAGATCGAAAAAGCCTTCAGGCCGAAAGGAAAATTCCTTTTCATAGACAGCAGTTTAAACAACAAGATACCTATTAAACCTATTCAACAAAAATAGTGCCGAATTTGTTCAACAGAATAACAATTCATGCAGAAATGATCAGTCTATTTATAGTGATCGATTGAAAATCAATATATGCCTCTTGTCATCACGAATCAGGGCAGATGCAAGGCCGGACCCTACGGCATAATCTAAGCTCACCCGGCGCCGAATGAGGACACCGTTTTAAGTATATGAGCTTGTAATTCAATAGAGGTAGTTCTAAAAATCTACAATGCGTAATAACTCTTAATATCCAGGCCTTTCAGCAGAGGGTGCATTTTGGCTTCCAGGTTTACCTTGTCGATATCCACCACTTCTTTTTTATCGTTGAGCATGGCGTGTACCATGATCTCGATGTTCTTGTTGGCAATAGCGGGGTCGTTGATGATAAAGGCGTACTCATTGGCGCTGCAGAAAATGTCGGTTGTCTGCATACCAAACCGCGATCTGATATAGGTATTGTAAATCTGTTTGTATATCTGTTTTGCCTTTGAAGTCTTGCCTATGTTTTTGGTGAGCCTTACTTTTTTGATACCATGTTCCTTAGCTACCTGCAGGTAAACATTGATGACGCCGAACTCGGTGTGTACGTGGTGGTGCGAATCGAAGTGAGTAGGTACGATATGGTTGTCCAGCAACCTTTTGAGCTGCGCAGTTATTTCGATATGGACAGCCTTTTTTTCGTCGGCAGAGAGGGTGAATAGTGCCTTTTGCCGATTATACGTAAATACACCATCAGCACAGAATGCGGGACACTTTTTTATAGGCTCGGTAAGCGGTGTACCCTGGGTGAGGTTCATGTGCAGGCCTATGGCATTCTTCAGTATGGGGTTGGCGTTGGCACGCTCTACCGCGTCACCAAAGCCGGCCATACTGGCCATCATGGTAGTGCTGGAGATGCAACCTGTTTCAAACGCACGCACCGTAGCATCGTTAACTGCGTCGCTGATACCAAAGTCATCTGAATTAACTATTACTACCCTATTGGACCTCATACACTGTAATTATTTCCTCTTGTGCTTTTAGCTTGTCAATATCTTTTGTCAGTACAAAATACTCGTTGCCCTGATCCTGTTTCCCAAATTCCAGGTCCTCGAATACAGCGAGTATCGGCGCATTTCTGCCCGTCTTTATGTAGTCGGCTAATATGGTAGAGATACCCGCATCTTTCATCTTCCGACTAAGCCAGTATATAAAGCTGTGCTCCACCATCTTCTGCGCAACGCGGCAAGATATGACAAAGTCGGTTATCTTGTAATTGTCATCGCCCTTGCGGATGATACAAAAACCTACGATGCCATATTCGCCAAACTTATCGCGGCAATCGAATGCATACTTCAGGCAGGAGTCATCTTTCAATATGGCATCGTATTCTTCTCGGGTATACCTTTTAGATGATATATTCAGTTGGTTGGTGCGCTGTATGAGCTCATAGCACCTATCCACCTGCTCTGGGGTGCGCGGCACAAAAATATTCAGATGAAAATCGCAGCTCTTTAAAAAGCTGGAATAATCGCCCGAAAAACTTTCCACCACCTCATTTCGCATCTGTTCTACCTGATAGAATTTGCGTCTGTTCCTGCCCTCTTCCGTTATCGGGGTATTGAACTCAGGCAGAGAAAGCAGCTCATTTATACGCGTGTGCTCATAGACCCTTACCTGAGGCAGTGCAGTGGCTATCTCCATTCGCTCGAAGGGAGAATCATCTATTACTGCAAACGTATCTATATTAATGTTGAGGTTTTTGGCTATTCGTTTCAGGTTTTCGCTTTTCTGTCCCCAGTTGATACCCGGATACAGGAAGTACTCATCTATACCAATAGACTTAAGGAAAGGCATTACCTCGTCGTGGTTGTTCTTACTGACCACGGTTTGTATGATACCCATCTCATCCAGCTTTTTGATGAGAGCTATCGCATCATTGTTGACCACCAGATCTTCTGGTTTACTCTCTATAAAGACACCAGCCCACATGGTATTGTCGAGGTCCCAGGCGACACATTTTATCTTGGCTGCCGGCTTTGGAGCGTCTGCTGAAACAGGCTTCGCTACCGACTTTTTGTATTTTACAAAGTCGAGCCAGGTAAATACAATATGTGCCTCGAGGTCATTTTCCGGAAGAACAGACAGGGTACCCGTTGGCAAGCCATCGACATATTTAAATTCGGTAAAAGGTATTTTGATCAGGTTGGCACCGGGGTTTACAACTACAGAAGTGCGGAACTGATTAGCCAGTTTGTTTTCTATGATCAGGCGGAAAGGTGCAGACTCATAAGACCAGCACTCAATAACAAACTCATCAAATATTACATCTTGCTGACCTGCTATGCGTTCCCTTAGTTTTTTTCTTTTCTGCAAGGTGTAGGCGCCGTTTAGCTTTCGCTTCTTATCTACTAAAGCCAGCGGGCCGTATAAAGCATTTATGAGGCTTATGTTATTTTCATTCTTGTGCTCCTGCAGCAGCATTTCGTCTACAGTACCATACCTCATATTCACCTCGGTTTCGAGCTTGCCCCATTTCTTGAATTTTATTTCAGCTCCGTACCCATATAATCCACTGAAATTATGGTTCCTTCTGACCCCATAGTAGAGGTTACGGCATTTCTTATCTTCCCGCTCTATATATAATGGGCAGGAAGCATAGCAGGCGGGGGGTGCGCACTCCAGACAATGCTCTTCCCAGTGTGTTTGTAAGATGTATTCTATATCTGAAGTAACTAGCTGCGACTTGAGTGAATGAGTATCGGTGGTATGCTCTATCTTCTTATATGCAACATCATCAAACCATTCAATTTGATACATAATTATTAAAATTATTTAATATACCCGTGAAATCGATATCCAATTCACGGAAATGAATCAAGGTGGTGGTCAAAGGTACTTGCTTTTTACCATTTTGATATATGGGCGCACCTATGCAATCATTGAAGGAATCGATTATTTTTTTGTTATGTGACCCAGGCTGACGGGGCGCATTTTTCATATTGCCGCTGCATATGTGGGTAATTGTGCGCACCCGCAATCTTTGATCGCGGGCGTATTAGTCGAGGTTTTCTGTATTTTCGTCTGATGAAAATCGGACTATATCTGGTTGCATTGCGGTTGTTTTTGGGGTGCAGTCCGGCTATCGGCCAAACGGCAGACAGTGTAGTTGTATTGCCAGTAAAGATTTCCGCCCCTGCCAATCAGCATGCACTTGGGCATATTAAAGCGGGAAATAACAGTACGGAACTTCGTTGTGACTACGAAGCAGTGGTAAATGAAGCTAAACGGAAAGCCAGCGCAATGGGCGGCAACCTGGTAAAGATCACTGAATTGATCTCACCTGTGTTCATTGGTAGTTGTTATCGTATCTCCGCAGATGTATATAAAGTGCCTGACATATCTAATTTTCGATCACCCGCCGACAAGGCACCTGTACTAATGAAGGAGGCTGCTAAGTATGCGACATTATATATATACAGATTGAAAGATACCCTGTTCCCATCCGCGAGTTACCCGGTGTATATGGATAGCAATAAGGCCATTTTTCAGTCAAAAAGCAAAAATGCAGAGGTGCTACAACTACATAAAGAGCAAAAAATAACCATATGGGCAAAGGCAGGCAAGCGAAAAGAAATAACGATAGATGTGCAATACGGACGTAGTTATTATCTGCGATGTGGTGTAGAGCATGGCAGTGTACTGCAAAATCCTGTACTGGAACTGATACCCGATGCCAAAGGGGAAGAGGAATACCGGACACTGGATAAAGGCAAACATAGAGAAAAGAACCCTACCTACCTTAATGAAGTGCATTGACGTACAGCGCTTATAAATACAATATTTTTAACATTAGATTTTTTTATAAAAAATTTAGTTCCATCGCGGACTTATTTATAAAAAGCCGTATCTTTGCCGTCCTTAAAAATTAACTTAAAAGGAGGAACAAAAAATTGGAAGAAAATCAAACAAACCATTCCGAAACAGCCGGGACATCCCAAGATGAGTCCGTACAAATGAACGCAGCCCCTGCTCCAGAAGCAACTGCAGAAGAAACAACTGAAACTGCAGGCGAAACTGCTCCCAAAAGAGTTCGCACGCCAAAAGCAGCACCAGTTGCAGAACCAGCTATCGCAGACGAAGCTTCAGTAGCTACTGAAGAAGCGCCGGCAGCACCACGCGCACCGCGTCATTATTATGAAGAGGCTTCAACAACGCCTTTTGATGATTTCGACTGGAGCGTAGACAAACGTAACGTAGCTAACTACACTGAAGCAGACCGTCAAACGTTTGACAGGGTGTATGATGGCACGTTCAAAGCCATCAACGAAAATGAGTTGATGATGGGTACCATAGAAGGTATGACCAAGACAGATGTGATCGTGAACATCGGATTCAAATCTGACGGATTGATCTCTCTGAATGAATTCCGTGACATGGCCAAGGTAAACATTGGTGATGTTATAGAAGTAATGGTAGTAGAAAAGGAAGACAGGGACGGACACCTGCACCTGAGCCGCAAAGCAGCACGTGCAGCACGTTCATGGCAGCAAATCGTTGACTTCTACAAGACAGGCGAAGTGGTTACTGGTACAATTACCTCTAAGACCAAAGGCGGCTTGATTGTTGATGTTCACGGTCTGGAAACATTCTTACCTGGTTCTCAGATAGACGTGAAGCCCGTAACTGACTACGATCAATACGTAGGCAAGACCATGGACTTCAAGGTTGTTAAGATCAACGAAACTATCCGTAATGCCGTTGTAAGTCACAAGGCACTTATAGAAAGCGATATCGAACAGCAGCGCAGCGTGATCATCGGCCAGCTCGAAAAGGGTCAGGTACTGGAAGGTACTGTGAAGAATGTAACCGATTTCGGTGCATTCATCGACCTGGGTGGTGTAGATGGTCTGTTGTATATTACAGACATCAGCTGGGGCCGCGTAACGCACCCGAGCGAAGTGCTGCATAATGGCCAGAAACTGAATGTGGTAGTTCTCGACTTCGATGACGAGAAGAAACGTATCAGCCTCGGTCTGAAACAATTGACTCCTCACCCATGGGATAACCTGCCAGCTGAAATAACTGAAGGTGCTAAGATCAAGGGTAAGGTTGTTAACATCGAAGATTACGGTGCATTCCTGGAAATCATGCCTGGCGTAGAAGGTCTGGTGCACGTTTCAGAAATTACCTGGTCTTCTCAGCCTATCAACGCGAAGGAATTCTTCAAGTTGGGCGAAGAGCATGAAGCAATCGTAGTGACCCTGGATAAGGATGAGCGCAAGATGAGCCTTTCTATCAAGCAACTTACCTCTGATCCTTGGGAAACTATCGAAAATAAATTCCCTATCGATAGCCGTCACAAAGGAACTGTTAAGAACATCACTCCTTATGGCGTATTCGTAGAACTGGAAACAGGTATCGGCGGTATGATCCACATCAGCGACCTGAGCTGGATCAAGCGTTACAATCACCCAAGTGAGTTTGTGAAAACAGGCGAACAAATTGACGTGATGATACTGGGTATAGACAAGGAGAACCGTAAGTTATCTCTGGGCCACAAACAACTGGAAGAAGATCCGTGGAATGCATTTGAAACTGTATTCCCTATCGGCTCTATCCACGAAGGAAGTGTAACCCGTAAGGATGACAAGGGCGCAACTGTACAACTGCAGTATGGCCTGGAAGCTTACGCCCCTGCTCGTCACCTGCGTAAGGAAGACGGATCAAATGTTGAGGCAGAAGAAACTTTGCCTTTCATGATCATCGAATTCGATCGTAATGACAAGCGTATCCTCGTTTCTCATTCAAAAGTTTGGGAACAAACTAAGAACGAAGAAAAAGATGCAGTAAGAAAAGAAGCTGTTTCTGAAAGCGAAAAAACCAAGAAAGCTGTTAAGAACCTGCAGAGCAAAGTTGAGAAACCAACTTTAGGTGATCTGGGTGCACTTGGCGCGATCAAGGATAAATTAAAGAAAGCGGAAGAAGAAAGCGGAACATCAGCTGAATAAGCTACTGCTCACTACCAAGCTTAAGAAAAGCCCTTCTGAAATTCAGGAGGGCTTTTTCTATCAGAGCATTTGGTTCATTACCTTTGCACCTCAATCCCTACGAAATGAGTAACAGAGAGCGTAAAAAGAGTATTATGGAGAAGGGCGCATCTAATGTAACCAAGTGGATAGGCTCTACCACCTCCGTAGTATTACATACCATACTGTTCCTTGTTTCGTTTACGCTACCCTACGCGGGCATAGTGACCTTTGAAAGGATGCTGCTGGTGCTTACTACCATTGTGTCGCTTGAGGCCATCTATCTGTCTATATTCATCCAGATGTCGCTGAATATGAATAATGAGAATATAGAGATCATACAGGAGGACATAGAAGAGATGGGAGAAGACATTGAAGACCTGGTGGAAGACATTGAAGAAATAAGCGAGGATATTGAGGAGATAAGTGAAGACATAGAAGAAATAGGCGATGACATTGAGGAGATGCAGAAAGATGTGGATGAGATACAGGAAGACGTGGTAGAGATACAGGAAGAGACCAAGGAAGAAGAAATAAAGGAGAAGCAAGAAACTGAAATACTGCTGAGTATACAGGCTACCCTTATGCACCTGCAAAAGGAGATAGAGCAGCTGAAATTGACGGGCAAATAGGCTGCGGATATTGAATCAACAAGAAAAGGAGGCAAATGCCTCCTTTTCTTGTTGCAAGCGATCTGATCTTTATAAACCTCTTTTTACTGAGGCAATATCATTTAGTCTCTTCTCAGCCATGTGCATAGCTGCTAACTGGGGATGCGTATTGTCGCGCTCTGCGTTAGCAAATATGTCCAGTGATCTGTCATATATCTTATCAACTATACTAATAGCACGTGCACGGTTATAGCCTTCCAACTCCACACTGATGTTGATGATGCCCCCTGCGTTGATCAGAAAGTCCGGCACATAGGTAATACCCTTCTGCACCAGCATAGGTCCGTGTACATTCTCATCAGCGAGCTGATTGTTGGCTGCACCGGCTATGATAGCGCATTTCATCTTACCAATGCTCTCTGTATTAACAGATGCTCCTAACGCGCAAGGTGCATAAATGTCTACTTCCTTATCAAAGATGTTGTTGGCATCCAGTACTTCTACACCTTTATGCTTGTCGGTTACCAGTTTTATCTTATCTGCGCTGATGTCGCTAAGGAATACTTTGGCACCCTCTTCTATAATATGGTCAATAAGGTAGCGGCCTACGTTGCCTGCGCCCTGAACCAGCACCTTCTTTCCGCTAAGGTTATCATTACCATATACTTTTTTACATGCAGCCTTCATGCCGACATATACACCATAAGCCGTAATAGGAGACGGATCGCCACTACCACCCAGGTATTCCGGCATACCGGTAACGTGCTTGGTCTCCATGCCGATATACTCCATGTCTTTAGATGAAGTATTCACATCTTCAGCCGTGATATATTTACCACCGAGGTTGTTTACGAAACGGCCATACCTACGCCAGTATGCTTCATTCTTCAATTTAGCAGCGTCGCCGATAAGCACCGCCTTACCTCCGCCCAGATTCAGCCCGCTTATTGCAGACTTGTACGTCATACCGCGACTAAGGCGTAACGCATCGACGATAGCCTCTTCGTGAGAATTATAATTCCACAAACGTGTGCCACCCAATGAGGGGCCCAAAGTAGTATTATGTACTGCTATTATAGCGTTGAGGCCTGTATTTTTATCGGTGCAGAACATGACCTGTTCGTGCCCCATGCTTTGCATTAAGTCGATTATAGATTGCTGCATAGTACTATATTTTAGAGGGTGTAAACCTAATTAATTTTGTTGGGAAAGTAGTTGTAACAAACGGAATTAATTCATCTATAAACAGATAGAGCACAACTATCAAATAACAATAGTATTCATTTAACAATATTGATAAGGAAAAAACCCTACATTTACTCCTTAAAATCGCATAGAAATGAAAAAACTCGCATTAGTATTAGGTCTGGTTATGATCACAGGTGCTACATTCGCACAGGACAAAGCTTGCTGCAAAAAGAAAGGAGACAAATCTGCTTGCTGCAAGGACAAAAAGCACTGCGATAAGGATGCCTCTAAAGACGCTCCTAAGAAAGCAGAACAAAAACAAACTAAGTAATCTACTTACTTTTATAAAAAACCGGCTACTGGCCGGTTTTTTTATGCCTATCGGGTTGATTGCCCGGCTTAGGGTTCGCTTGATTTCCTGACATTGTCCACGCCGAAACGTAATCATGCATTTAAGCCAATGTGGCTGAAATAATCCGAGCTTATCAGGTGATTTGTTAATGGCATGGACATTAAATCTTAAAAAGTATCTGTGGTATACGATAACAAAGATTTTAACAAAAAACACAAATACGATTCCGTCTATTGAGTATCTTTAGCTACCAATATCACACACTTCTAACTACCTACAGAATGACTAACCGTGAGAACCGACTCAATATATTACTTATTGATGATGAGATAGAAGCATGCGACAACCTGAGAAATATCCTTACTACCTATGTGGAGCCCGACATAAACATTCTGGGGGTAGCGCATGATACCAAACAAGCAGAAATACTGATCAACGAGACACGCCCAGATGCCATTTTTCTGGATATAGAGATGCCTGATGAAAATGCTTTTCAATTTCTCAAGCACATCATGCCCGTGAATTTTGAGATCATCTTTGTTACCGCCTACGACAATTTTGCGATCAAAGCGTTTAAACTTAATGCCGTTGACTATATACTTAAACCTATATCTATTGACGAGCTTAGTGACGCTGTAGCTAAACTAAAACAGAAACTGAGTATCAAACAATTGCTTCGCAGTAATGAAAATGATATCGAAGTATTAAAACAGATAGCAAATAAAGAAAGACAGCATAAAATCGCGCTGCGTACGTTCAACCATATTGAAATGGTAGACTTCAAAGATATCTACTTTATCGAAGCAAATGGAAGCTATTGCAGATTTTGCTTCAAAAAGAACGGAGCAGACGAGGAGGCTACTATCAGCAATACCATAGCTGAATATGAAGAACTTTTTCCATCAGATATCTTTTTCAGAATACATCTGCGCATTTTCGCCAACCTTATCAGGCAGAATATGCACAATACATCTCTGGAGTTGATAACATTGCATGAGGAAATGGACCTGGTGAGCAACTACCTGAAGCTGGAAAAACTACGCTATAAAGAGCTCTTGAACTATGAAATATGCATCGATGAAAAGACCGACATCAATGACATCATGATACCGCCGTTACTCATCCAACCGCTTGTAGAAAATTCAATCAAGCACGGATTGTTCCCCAGAAAATCTCTAGACAATTTCATCAGCATACATATATACGAGCAAGACAATGTACTCACCATAATGGTAAAGGACAATGGGATAGGCCTTACGGAAGCAAAGAGTAAGACCGCCCCTGAGCACAAGTCATTTGGTCTGGAGAATATCAGAAAACGGATCCATCATGCCAGCGTTATTCAAAACCGGGAAATAACATTGCAAATCAAAGAAAAAACCGATGAACATGGTCTGCAATGGACTGTGGTAATGATAGAGATAGAACTTCCTGCCAACAACTAAACTCTTCTGCCAAAAAAAATAGCCGCTGCAATAGCGGCTATGAATAACGAGCGGAAGACGAGATTCGGACTCGCGACCCTCAGCTTGGGAAGCTGATGCTCTACCAACTGAGCTACTTCCGCTTCTGCGATATCAAAAATACGATTTTCTACTTTCCCTTTTGCCTTAATTATCTATTCGATCGTTTAAACCGCAAAAACAAAAAAGGCTTGATACTGTTGCCAGTCAAGCCTTTCTTTCCTTTTGTGACCGCGTCAGGATTCAAACCTGAAACCTTCTCATCCGTAGTGAGATGCTCTATTCAGTTGAGCTACGCAGCCATTCCCGTTTTGGGTGTGCAAAGATACAAAACAAGCCTTACTTTTACAAATCCTTTTAAAAAAAAATTAAACCTCCCTTTATGAACATAGAAATCTGGTCCGTTGGCAAAGAAAATGAATCATTTATAGAGGAAGGCATTATGTATTACTTCCATAAAACCAGGCCATGGAATCCTGTAGAACTGGTTTTGCTGCAATTACCGAAAAAGCTGGCTACAACCGACATTATACGGACAAAACAGCTGGAAGAAGAAATGATACTCAGAAAGCTGCTACCTACTCATTACCTGATATTGCTGGACGAGCGGGGCAAAATGTTCACCTCGCCTCAATGGGCACAACAATTTCAGCAATGTATGAATCAGGGAGTGAAAACTCTGGTTATTCTTATAGGGGGTGCTTTTGGGGTGAGTGATGCGGTAAGAAAACGCGCTCAGCAGTGCTGGTCATTATCTGCCCTGGTTTACCCGCATCAGTTGGTACGACTGATTGCAGCCGAACAGATCTACAGGGCATTCAGCATACTTAATAATTCACCCTACCACCATTCCTGACATTGCTGACACATCATAAATGATAAAGGGCACCTGATGGCGCCCTTTATCATTTATGGATATCCGGTAGTTACTATCTAACCAATATTACATCACCGTTCTTCTCGTATGTCTTACCACCGCAGGTATATTTTATATACCAGTAGTAAGTATCCACATCTTGCGGAACGCCGTTGTACGTGCCATCCCATCCGTCGGAGTCAGAGTTCACATTTTCGTACACCGTAGTTCCCCAGCGGTTTACTACGCGGAAGATATTGAGCTGATGATGTCCCGTTGTTATAGCACGCAGGCGATCATTATGGCCGTCACCGTTAGGCGAGAATGCCAGCGGGTAGATCACATCGCAGCAAGAAGATGGGTCGAAGTAAACGCTATCTATTGCTGTGCAACCGTATGGATCAGAAACCGTCAACGAAACATTAGACGGTATCAGCACAGTGCAATAAGCAGTAGGGCTATTGAGCGTGCCTGAGAAGAATGCCGCGGGTGCCCATGTATAACTATAACCGGCCACACTGGTGGTAGCAGTTAGTAATATGCTATCACCCGTACAAGCAGGGCCGGAGCCGGTGAAAGATGCATCAGGCAGCGGATGTACATTTATAGTGTCAAACTGAGTGATGGAAGCGCATACACTTTGCAGGGTATAACCTGTTACCTGCACGACGTGTAATCCCGGAGTACTCCAGTATACGGAGTAAGGACCACCTGTTCCGGCAGCAGCCGTAGCAATACTACCGCCATCGAAGTTCCAGTCATAGTGACCGATAACAGGTGAATAGCTGGTCGTAGTCAATGCAACAGCGGTTGTATCGCCAACGCAAATATCAGGAGCTACGTACAAACCAAGTGCTGGTGTTGGTACTACATATACACCGGTAGTATCCCAATTGGTACAGCCGTTAAGCGACACAGTAAGAATAACCTGATGATGGAAAGAAGAATCGAATACCACACCTACCGTAGGAGTTGTCAATGAGCCTACTGCCACGCTTGTGGCCACTGGAAGGGTCCAGTAATAAGTTGCACCCGGATAAGACGGACCAGATGAAGAGAATGTCAAAGTATCATGCAGACAAACAGAATGAGCAGTTGCGATGTCCACTACCGGTGTAGGTTTGAAATTAACAATGATCGTTGACGGAAGCGATACACAACCTGTGACATTCTTTTTAATTGTACAAGTGTATACACCGATTGTAGATGCTGAAGCAGGGTTAATCACTGGATTTTCCTGCGTTGATGAGAATGCAGAAGGACCGACCCATGAATAAGAAATATTCAGCGCTGTATCTGTAGCATAAAGCATCAATACACTATCCTGACAAATAGGGCCATTGCTCGACAAAGTCGGTGCTGGTGGTTTTACACCGTCAGAAACGAATATAGTCACTGTGTTTGAAACACATCCATTTGTATCTGTCACGTAAACATTGTTATAAGTACCAGCACTATCATTTGATATTTTTAGGCTATCCGTAGCCGGATTGACCGTCCCTAGTCCTGTAACCGTAATACCTCCGATCGTAAAATGAGTAACATAGGTTTCACCCAACGACAATCCAGCTATTTCCAATGCTCCATCCTGAAATCTACATTGTGATGGAGTATTAAATCCCGTGCCTGTAATTACAGGATTAGGATTAATTATTACAGAAGTGATAGCAGTATCTACGCAACCATTGACATTGATTACAACGGAATAAGTTCCTGTTGCAGATACCGGCACGCCACCTATTGATGGGTTCTGAGAAGTAGACGTAAATCCACCAGGGCCGATCCAGGTGAAAGTAGGCACACCCATTGTCACCGTATCGGACGCGAAGAGGTTAAGCGTTAGCCCCTGACAAACAGGGCCGTTGCTACTTGGTGTTACTGAAGGTGGGTTAGTCACGGTAACAGTTATTGGCATCCTTATGCTTTCTAAGCAAGAGCCGGAGTGCTGGGTTACCCACCACGTAAACGTACCTGCAACTGCCGTAGAAGGAGTAGGTGCGGTAGAACTACCTAAAGGAGCGGTAGCACTGGTATACCACATCAGGTTAGAGCCTGTTGCAGTAAGTGGGACCGACGGTACATTAAGGCAATAACTCACGTTTGTAACTACAGGAGGCAAGCTAACACCTGGTAATACAGTAAACTTAAAAGTATCATTAGCACAAAGCGCACCGCTCAAAGGAACACCAACTAAAGTATAGGTAGTGGCAACTGTGATCTCAGAAAGGATAACAGAACTTGAAGTACCTGTAGTACTGGTAAGACCGGTAGCAGGAGCCCATGTCCATGTATAAGAATCACCACTTGTGATACTAACAGGCAATGTATCAGTGAGAGAAGAACATCCATTCAGCGTATCAGAACCCGCAACAAGCGCGGCTCCGGCTGCATACACATTAGGAGAGGTAATAGCCAGTGCACTATCCAGATCAGCACCACGCAGCACATAAGCATAGGTAAGATCGGTACTATCACCTGCGGCGATATTACCTAATTTATAAACAAGTCCAATACCTTCGTCGTTAACGTCGTTAGTTCCAACACCATATATATACCCTGAAGACTCATCCCATAATGCATCAAGAGTGTAAGAAGGCGTAAGACCACCGAAAGGACCAATGATAAAACACTTAGCGCGACAGTCGCGGGTTCCTAAACCAAGGAATGCCTGAGAATAAGTAGGATCTACTGCGGTAACCATTACATCATTATTTGCATTAGGCAGCTGATAGGCAATGGTGTTACTTGTGGTGAAGCTGCCATCTTCCGGCTCTGCGTTATCAGGGTCAACCGTTCTCAAATAATATACATTGTTTGCTACAGCACTTCCGGTATTCTTGATCTTAACGTGAACAGTAAAGTATAATTTATCGGTGTATAGTGTGGTTGTTTGTGTGATCTGCAACGGGTCGGTTGTTTGCCCCTGCCATACACCTACACGTGTAGTACCTACGCTATTGTAAGACACTGACGTACCTGAAAGCGTACCGGTGTAGGGACTACCAAAAGACATACCCGGTGTGTAGGCATCACTTTCCACCCCATTTACAGTTATGGCCCATCCCTCCTGAGGATCGCCAGGTAGAAAATAATCGCCATAATGGGTATATGGCGTACCAACAGCCCACCCGTCCATATCAGGGTCAGCCACGAAGCCAAGCAATAATCCGGTGGTGCTTACGCCCGTACCGGGGTCGGTCAATGTCTGTGTACCTGTAGCGTGATAGCCTGCAGGTGGCAACAAAGGCGCACCAAATGAGCCGGTAGGCGATATACCCACCTCAACATATGTACCCTGTAAAAACACGCAGTCTCCCAACATTTGGGCCCGCGCTGTTTCAGCACCGAAAAATAAGACACTGACTAAAAGGATCAGAGAATATTGCTTCTTCATGTTACGAAAAAATTAAAAAAATTTAACGTTGCTAATATACACTAGTAATATTGAAATAAAAAATTACAAGATAAAACATCCTAATGTAAGTTCTCTTTCAATTCTATGACATAAAGACTGACTTATTCTACAAATAGTTGGCTTATTTCTAAAAAAAGTGTTGCGTTTTGTAGAATTAAAATAGACATTTTGGTAATATAAGCCTAAACACGCTATTTTTGTAATCATAGTTAATTGTTTTTATATTTGTTTATTATTGATATCAAGGTGTTTGCAAACAAAGAATGCGCTTTATTGAATTAAAAATAAATACATTTAATTGTAGTTATAGATATAAAATATATTCATTTTGGCGATTTTTTAGTGTTGTCGGAATAAGCGTCTCAGACATTGGTCAGGTTCCTTAACTTCGCAGCCAAAAAGCGAAATGAACTCCGGTAAGATAACAATGGGCGCCGATGGCAAATTGGTAGTACCCGAAAACCCCACAATACCCTTTATTGAAGGTGACGGTATTGGCCCCGACGTATGGGGCGCCAGCAAAATGGTACTTGACGCAGCTGTAGAGAAAAGCTACAAGGGCGCGCGAAAAATAAACTGGATGGAGATGCTGGCCGGCGAAAAAGCATTTAATCAGACAGGTGAATGGCTGCCGGCGGCAACGTTAGACACGGCACGTGAATACCTCATTTCTATAAAAGGCCCTCTGACTACACCAGTAGGCGGCGGTATACGCTCGCTGAATGTAGCCATGAGGCAGGAACTGGACCTTTATGTATGTCTTCGCCCGGTGAAATGGTATAAAGGTGTGCCTTCTCCTGTTGTGCACCCGGAAAATGTAAATATGGTCATTTTCAGAGAAAATACTGAAGATATATATGCGGGTATCGAGTTTGCCAATGGTACGCCTGAAGCAAAGAAACTGCTCGATTTCCTGACCAATGAACTAGGGGTAGGCAAAAAGATAAGGTTCCCGGAATCATCTGCTTTCGGGATAAAGCCCGTATCAAAAGAAGGTAGTGAGCGATTGGTGAGGGCGGCGATACAATATGCTCTGGACAATAAGCTCCCCACTCTTACACTGGTGCACAAAGGCAACATTATGAAGTTCACTGAAGGTGGCTTTAAGATTTGGGGCTATGAGCTGGCAGAACGCGAGTTTGCAGATAACGTATACACGTGGGGCCAGTGGGAAAAGGCCAGGAAAACAGAGGGCGAAGATGAAGCCAACTCTCGACTGAAGAAGGCAGAATCACAGGGTAAGCTTATTGTGAACGATGTGATAGCAGATAATTTTCTGCAGCAGATCCTGCTATCGCCTAAGGATTACTCTGTTGTGGCCACCCTTAACCTCAATGGCGACTACATCTCAGACGCTGCCGCAGCAGCTGTGGGCGGCATAGGTATCTCTCCGGGAGCAAATATCAACTATAATACTGGCCACGCTGTATTTGAGGCTACCCATGGCACTGCGCCAAGGTTTGCCAATACTAATACCATGAACCCATCTTCATTATTGCTTAGCGGCGTAATGATGCTGGAATATATGGGCTGGACAGAGGCCGCTCAAAGCATTGAAAATGCGCTGGCAATAACTATTATGCGAAAAAGAGTGACTATCGATTTCTATAATCTGATGCACGATGCCACTTTGCTAAAAACCAGCGAATTTGCTGAGGATATCATCAAAAACCTAAAGTAGTGCTAACCGCTTGTAAAGCTACCGTTAATGACTAGGTAGCTATGGCACTTTGATTGTAATTTTGATGAACTCAACAGAATGCTTATGTCCTTAAATCTGGCTTCCTATATCGACCATACCCTATTGAAGCAGACGACGACTCTTGCTGAAGTAGACAAGGTTTGCGTTGAAGCATCGATGGAGAATTTTGCTGCAGTGTGCATACCACCAAAGTATGTATCTGACGCACGCAAATTGCTGGATGGGTCCAGGGTAAAAATTGCGACGGTTATCGGCTTCCCTCTTGGTTACAATGTGACCGATGTAAAGGTGAAAGAAATAGAGACCGCCATAGAAATGGGCGCTGACGAACTGGACGTGGTACATGACCTTTGCGCATTGAAGAACGGCAACTGGAAACTACTGGAGAAAGAGCTAAGTGCATGCCTGAAGCCAATAATGGAAAACGGCAAAGTAATGAAGGTGATCATAGAAACGGGCATACTTACCGATGCTGAGATCGTAAGGTGCTGCGAAATATACAGCAACTACAAAATCGATTTCATCAAAACATCAACCGGTTATGCAGATATAGGCGCATCTGTTCACGCTGTGCGGCTCATCAGGCAACATATACCTGACCGCATAGGGTTAAAAGCCTCTGGTGGCATTCGCACTTATGCATTTGCCAAAGAGCTGATAGATGCAGGCGCCACGCGAATAGGTTGCTCCGCCAGTTATCAGATAATGAAAGAATTCAGAGAAGCCAACAAGGCAACCGCTTCTTAAAATACAAATAGAAAAGCGACCGATGGGTCGCTTTTCTATTTGTATACAACATCCTTTACAATTTAAGCAGTTGCCGCGGCCTTCATCGCAGCCACATCATCAGAGCTAGGTCCGTACATGCCGGGCACAGGAACATCGAGCAAACGCAGATATACACTCAGCTGCCCTCTGTGGTGATACATGTGGCTGAGCGACATACTGCGTATAACAACTGCCTTAGGCATAGAGAACATGATATGGTCTCCGCGGCGCAAGGTCCATGGCTGAGACATAACGTCGTCTGTAGTACTAGCCAGTGTTTCCAGCGCTGTTTGCAACGTCTTATCATGATGAGCAAGTAATTCTTCTGTTGTAGCAGGAATAACAGGCTTATAATTCATTGTTGCCAGGTCCAGCTCATTTGTATTGATGACCATAGTTATCCATCCCGGCAAATCGCATATATGGTTGGCGAGGTTGCCCAGCTTCATCGACTTCTCATGTGGCTTCCAGTCATTCTTATCACACGGTACTCTTTCCATTAACTTACGTGTGTTGGCAGCTTCCATTTTCAGTTCTGCGCTCAGTGCTTGATTAAGTGTCATTGTTGCTATGTATTTTTGTGAAATTAGTCAAAAGAGCCTTCCGCTCAAAAAATTTTCATAATGAAATTATTACCGTGTAAATATCTGTGCCTTATATTGCTGTGTCTTGTCTGCCATTACCATTCCTCTGCACAGGCTGCTAAAGACCGTGAGTTAATGATCGCCTTTTATAACTGCGAAAATTTCTTTGATACCCTGGATAATCCGCAAAAAGAAGATGAGGAATTTACACCTGCCGGCAAATATCATTACACTCAAAAAATTTACGAAGCCAAGCAACACAACATAGCCACCGTGATACAGAGCATGGGTGAAAGCAAACAGCATGCAGCCCCCGCAATCATAGGCCTGGCAGAGGTAGAGAACGGCACCGTGCTGCACGACCTTATAACACAACCCGAAATAGCACGCCGCAACTATAAATACATTATCTACGATGGCCCCGACCCCAGAGGTATTAATACCGCCATGCTGTATGATCCGGCGCAGTTCAAACTCATTTCTTCAGACCCTATACCCGTAGACATATCGCAAACTACGGGTAAAACCGTCACCCGTGATATTCTGCATATATATGGCGTGCTGGAAGGCGATTCCGTTCATATATTCGTCAACCACTGGCCATCGCGCAGAGGTGGCGAATCGGAAAGTGAACCTAAGCGCGGCTATGCAGCACAAACAGTGCGCAGATATGCAGACAGTGTAATAAAGAAGCAACTTCATGCTAAGATGATAGTAATGGGCGACCTTAATGACAACCCGATGAACAATTCGATAGCCCGAGTGCTGGGTTGCCGCCCTGTAAGCATTGTTACGCAGCACCCTGACCAACTACAGTCAGGAGAATTTTATAGCCCGTGGGCAGACCTACTACAGACCGGACAAGGCACAGAATCTTACAAACATGAATGGAATCTTTTTGACCAGATCATCATCTCGAAGTTATTTGTCAAAAGCTCAGGCAGCAAAGGCTGGCACTATGATAGAGGAGAGATATACAAACCTGAATTTATAATAGATACTTACAAAGGCCATGAGGGTGAGCCCCATCGCTCCTTTGTTGGCACTCACTGGATAAACGGTTACAGCGATCATTTTCCTGTAGCTATCTATTTAAAGAAATAAGTGCAGCCATATGTCACCCCGTCTTAGTAAATTTACCACCTATTATATCATCATCACAACTACTGCACTATGGCCATGTTCTCCCAATTAGGCAATTATAAAAATACCGGTTTGCTCATCATGCGTGCGGGTATTGGCGCTATGATGGTGATGCACGGCCTGCCAAAGATCACGCATCCCGAAAAGTGGGAAGGACTAGGTGCAGCTATGCACGCACTTCATATTTACTTCTGGCCTACGTTTTGGGGTTTTATGTGTGCACTGACGGAAACCATTGGGGGATTATTTACTATGCTGGGCCTGTGGTTCAGACTGGTAAGCATAATGATGGTATTCCTGTTTATAATAGCAGTAATGCACCATCTCAACGCGGGTGATGGCGTCAGTGGTGCATCAGAAGCTATAGAACTTGGTTTTGCTTATTTCGGCCTTATATTTCTTGGCCCGGGCAGATACTCAATAGATAAGGGATAATAACCTGAAGGTTATACATCCGCGCCGTGAGCACGCATGTACTCTTTCAGCTGGTCCAGTGTTTCAAACTGGATCTTATCCTTGCCATATCCTGATTTCCAGAAACGTGATTCCGGCGCAGGGTTGAACATACCCTTCCACAACTTGATCCCGGTTGCTGTATGCTCATAATCAATAGATTTTGTACTGTTGGTCACCAAAGGTTCGAAACCCAGATCAAACAGATCGTCTTGTGTTATTTCCAAAAAATCCATGCTCCAAAAATACTATAAAGTTTATGCTAAAACAGCAGGCTGCAGTGGAAAAATTTAAAAACTTCATAAAAGACTCACATTACAGAATATTACATCAAATTTCCATCAGAAAACAATAAACAAAATAGAAAATCGGTTAATACAATCGGTATCAATGCCACAATCCCTTAATTTTATGCCGTGATAAAAAATAAAAGAATGCCGCCTAACGGTTTATTGCAGTTCATCGTTGTTGCCCTACTCTTGTTTTGCCGTCCCGTTGCATCAGTTGCACAAATAGAACTCTCCAACAGTATAGACCTTGGCTACCCCTTGCTGATCAATAGCTTTAATGAGAATACATTCTATGAACAATTGGCCGTTGGCATGCGGTTTGGCATCAGCTACAAGCCAAGCGCTACCCAGTTCTACCCTACACTCGATTACTCATTTGGCAGAACCAGGCTGCCACTCAAACAATTTGAGAACAATGTGGCCTACCTCGACTATGGCTATTCTAACCTGATGCTGAAGGGTAATTTTGTGATGAACGTATTTTACACCAACACCCTATTCCTAAGCCTGGGTATAGGCTTTGACCGGCTAAAAGACAAAGGCCCGGGTATTAGCGGCCATAATGCGGGTCAGATGTTCATTCACGAAGATAGCTCTGCCAATGTAGATAAATATTTCCCTGCTATTGGTGTAGGGCTGGAATATGTGTACGGGGAATCCGTTGGTCAAAAGGTTTTCCTGAGCGTAGGCGGAGATGTCCATTGCACCATATTCTTTCCAGAGCGCAACAATTATGATGTGTATGTAAGGGATGCGCAACGAAATGACGTATACCTGCAAGGTGCCATACAGGGCCGCGCGTTCACGCCTAGTTTCCACATCACCCTGCACTATATGCTGGGCGACGAAATATTCTTCTGGGATAAGAAAAAGAAAGACAAATAAATACTAGAACTATAACTGCAGCAGCCCGAATTTATATAGCGTGTTGATGGGTTTATTATCCCAAAAAAGCTCAAAGTCTTCCAGGCCGGCCGCCTCATAATTGTATTTAACCTGTTGCCAGGTGAGCTGTGACGCATTGCCGATAGCGAGTTGCGGCAGTACCTCTACCAGCCACTTGCCTTGTTGCTGATCTACCTTTATGTTCAGCGTCTCTTGCTTACTTTGAAAGGTGATCGATGCCATCTCCCACGTATTCCCTTTCTTCGATTTGGTAAAGTATTCCACCGCAGGCGTCTTGCCTGCCCACACAATTTTGGTGGTAGGCTTAGCTCCTGTATATTCAGGCTCGTCCAGCACCTTAGTAATATGATCCGGCGCTACAGTTGTCTTAGGCACCTTGAAGTCAAACCATTTTTGCAGCGGATGATCAAAACAAGCACCATGCATATAATTGAGCAATGATTTTTTCAACCCCATCGTAAACGCATCATGGTCTCCCGCAGGGTCTATATGCACAATGTCATTGTTTGCAAAAGTACCTATGGCCTCAGTTTCCTTTTTTACGCCATACTTTTCCGGGTTCATGCCCACTGGGCTGTGAGCCGTCATAGCGAACTGGTGCCAGAATGCAGATTGCAGTATCCCTGCCTCAAACATCTGCCTTACCATCTCCAGCGAGTCTATTGTTTCCTGTGCCGTCTGTGTAGGGAAGCCATACATAAGGTAGGCATGTACCATAATGCCCGCTTCCGTAAAGTGCTTATTCACGCTGGCAACCTGCGACACGGTTACCCCTTTATCTATCAGTTTCAACAAGCGATCGGAGGCCACCTCTAGCCCACCGGATACTGCTATGCAGCCGGATGCCTTTAGCAAAAAGCAAAGATCACGGGTAAAGCTTTTCTCGAAGCGCACATTCGTCCACCAGCTCACGGTGAGCTTCCTGCGTATGATCTCCAGCGCCAGCGACCGCATTAATGCAGGTGGGGCAGCCTCATCAACAAAGTGAAAACCTGTTTGCCCTGTCTGCGCTATGATCTCTTCCATTCTGTCGCAGAGCAGCTGCGCAGTAACGGGCTCATAGTGCCTGATATAGTCGAGCGAGATATCGCAAAACGTACACTTGCCCCAGTAGCAGCCATGCGCCATGGTGAGTTTGTTCCACCTGCCATCGCTCCATAAGCTGTGCATCGGGTTCACTACTTCTATAGCCGATATGTACTTATCCAGCAGCAGGTCGCTATAGTCGGGTGTGCCTACCTGTTCTTGTCTGTAGTCAGTGCAGGCTGTGTTGTTGATGTAAACAACATGCTTACCTACCAGTGTGAATGTCCTCTTTAATTCTTCTATTTTCTTCTCGCCATTGATGTACTGCACCAGGTTTTCAACCGGCGCCTCGCCATCATCCAGCGTTATAAAATCAAAGAACTCAAACACGCGCGCATCAGAGAGCGAACGCAACTCCGTATTCGGGAATCCTCCACCCATGGCCACCTTCACATCAGGATAGTTTTTTTTGACCCATTGCGCACAACGAAATGATGCATACAAATTGCCGGGGAAGGGAACAGACAAGGCCACCAGCTTAGGCTGTACCTCCTCTATTCTTTGCGCAAACACATTAATGAGTATCTGATCTATGTAAGTGTAGTCTTGTTGCAGGGCTGTGTATAACTCATCAAATGAGTTGGCCGATCTCCCCAATCTTTCTGCATACCTGCTGAATCCGAAATGAGGATCAACACACTGCATGATCAGATCGCTGATATCCTCCAGGTACATAGTAGCCAGGTGCTTTGCCTTGTCCTGGTTGCCCATGGACCCGAATGCCCAGTGCATATCATCGAGCTGTGCAAACCTTGATGCCTCGGGCAGGTAATTGCGTTTACAGATAAGATGCGCCAACGTTGGATCCTTACCTTGCAGAAAACGCACTACTGCGTCTACAGTATTGATATAATCATCTTGCAGCGATAGTATACGCTGTATATTCTCAGATACTTCCTGACCGGTAGTGTCTATACCGGCAAATAATTTTGTAAGCCCTTCCTTTGAAAATAATGCCAACGTTACTTCAATACCCAGGTCGGCCTGATAAGAGGATATGTCGCGGGTATTCAAAAAACCCTTCAGGTATGCAGTAGCCGGATACGGTGTATTCAGCTGTGTGAAAGGCGGCGTTATTAAGAAAACTGTGGAACTCAACAAGGTATGTTTAGCAGGCAAAAATATTGCAAATAAGTGAGGAATAACACCAATCTAACACTTCTACCATGTAATTAAAGAGGGGGTCCTACTGCTTTATCATCTTCTGCACGTGCGAGTCCTTTACTTTTATCAAATAGATACCCGAGGGCAGCCATGAAATATCTACATCTGCCTTTGTATTGGCGCATGAACTGCTATACAAGACTTGCCCTATCATGTTGGTAATACTAAAATTGCAAATTGATTGTGTTGCATTTATCACAATTGCATCATGTGCAGGGATTGGATAAATGCTGAAATTTCCTTGTTTTGAAACGTTGTCAATGATCGTTGATGCATCTGTAACTATATGTGCTGCTGATACTGAAGAAATATTACATTCACCTGCGGGCAGCGCTCGTGCAGTTATGGTATCGGTACTTAATGTTTTGGTGTATGAAGTGGACAAACCAGTTGTTGTGTCAAAAGGGATACCATTATCATACCAGATAATGGTATAACCTGTGCCTACGCCGCCGACAGTTGCGCTGATGGCTACTGTGCTCCCTAGCGAGGCAGATGTCACCCCTGAAAGGAAAATAGTGGAAGTGTCAGGGGTATTGAATGTTATTTTGCGGATGCGGGGATTGTCTATCTGAGCAATATACAAATTATTGCATCTATCAAAGGCAATTCCACAAGTTGTACTAAGTTCTGCCGAAATTGCGGCTCCTCCATCACCACCAACTCCGAAAACCCCTGTCCCAGCTATCGTATGAATTATCCCAAAATTATCGATTTTTCGGACCCTATTATTATTCCAATCCGAAATGATTAACTGTCCACTATCATCAAAGCTAATTGAGATAGGTGATAAATTAGCCGACATTGCGTCTATTTCATCACCATTATATCCACTTAATCCATTGCCCGCTACCGTAGTGATAATTCCGGAAGTATTTATTTTACGCACTGTAAAATTGCCTGCATTAATAAAATAGAGATTGCCAATTGAGTCTAAACACAAATCAAAATCGGGTGTACACTGAGCTGAAATAGCCAGCCCACTATCCCCTGAATACCCACTACTTCCGTTTCCAGCGATTGTAGAGACAACTCCAGACGAATTGATTTTTCTAATTCGGTAATTTCCGGCATCTGCTACGTATAAATTACCTGAAATTTTGTCATAAACAATAGCGTGTGGATCTGAGAACGTCGCAGATGTTGCGAGACCACTATCTCCACTAAAACCAGAAACGCCAGTGCCTGCAAAAGTAGTAATGATACCCGTCGAAATATTTACCTTGCGAATTCTGTTGTTTCCTGCATCAGCGATATAGACATTCCCTGATGTATCAGCCGCAACACCATTACCATTTTTTAATCGTGCCGATGTAGCTGCACCGCTATCACCACCGAAACCAGCAATGCCGGTCGCTGCGAAAACAGAAACCACTCCATTCGTATCTAGCTTCATTACTTTATAGGAAGGTCCCTCTGAAATGTATAAGTTATTATGGGCATCAAACACGATTTGCTGGGGAGAATACAAAGCCCCTGTAGCAGTACTTGATATCGTTGTTATAATCTGCCCATGAGCAGACGATGCCAATAGAAGCAAGAGTATTATTGTCCGATATATTTTCATAATGCATCAAATTATCTTACCTAAAGTTCCCTAAAATTAAGATATTTCATAACAGATACATTGCAGGGGTTGTGTATTCTTCTCTTGTCAAGCTCGGCAAATCCTTGTTTAAACTTGGTTATGCCCTATTTTTGCCCCTCAAACAATAAACATCAATGGCAACAACAAAGATCACAGTAAACAACAATGGCTCGCTGAAAATAGATGGCGATTTTGAAATAGTAGACCGCGAAGGCAATGCGTATGGACTAGGAGGCAGAACGGTATTGGGTCTTTGCCGCTGCGGACATTCTAAGAACAAACCTTTCTGCGATGGTTCACACAATGGCAATTTCGACCACAACGCGGTAGCATTCAACCTGCCCCCGAAGAAAGAAGCCTAAGATCAATTGCAGAACACTTCATTTGTAGAGTAGGAGAACGTTCCGGTATTCACATTAAACTGGTCAGGAAATTTATAGCTAGCCGTATCGGCTGTAACTCTATTTACACAACTCATGGCAGTATTGGTAGGTAACAGGAATAAATAAGTTCCTGTATCAACAGATTTGTCAGGAGTTGTGTATTTTATTTTTACCCAATACTTGTAGTCAGTGCATTTAGCACCCGTGGTGTCCGTGCCCTGCCAGCTTGTCGCAGCATTCGTCGTCTGAAATACCTTTGTGCCATTGATCTTATACACGGTAAGCTGATAAGTGGTAAAATAAGGGTACAGGCCCATGATATGGTATACATCATTGACCCCATCCCCATTAGGAGTGAATGCCGTGGGCAGCGCGAAGATGGATGAATCGCCCTGAGCTGAGAAAGCGTGAGTGCAGGTCAATGCCAGATTCTTGGCAAATGCAGTCAGTGTGTCTGTGCTCGCTGGCGTTGTACCAGTATCAGATTTTTTACAACCGGTAGCAAATCCATAAATCGCTACTACTGCAAGTGCCAGTATCAGTGTCTTTTTCATAGAGTAAATTTACATTACCCATTCACTATTTTCAAAAAAATTATTGCTCATATAGCTCTAGTGGCAGTCCGTCCGGATCTGCAAAAAAAGTATACCTTCTCCCGGTAAACTCATCAATACGCACCGGCTCAGTTGCTATTCCATTGATATTCAACCAATTTATTTCTCCGTTAATGTTGTCAACCTTAAAAGCAAGATGCCTCAATCCTGTAGCTTCAGGACTTGAAGGGCGTTGCGGTGGATCGGGGAAGGAGAACAACTCCACCACATATTGTCCGTTAAGCTCTAGGTCCAGCTTATATGATCTCCTTTCCTCACGGTATACCTCCCTTACCGCTTTCATTCCCAGTACTTCCGTATAAAAAGCCTTTGAACGCTCATAATCTGAACAAATAATAGCAATATGATGTACTCCACTGATCATAGTCAAGTTATTTCCGCAAAGTTATTCAATCTGCGAAAACCATATAAGATTGGTTATGAGCGCTTTATAACGCACCCGTGATTATTCACGTATGCAACACACATCATTGCATTGGATTGGCCTGATTTTTAGGCGTAATTTTAAGTAACAAAACACAAAACACATGAGCAAGAAACTACTTACACTACTTTTAGCCGCAACTATTGGCTTCAGCACGAACAGCCACGCAGGCTTCCTGATCCGAAAAAATGCCCCGGTTGTAAAAACCGAGCAAACCTCTAATGCAGAAACTACTGCTGCTAATACTGATGAAACAGTAACCACTGCTGCACCAACAGCCAAGTCAACAGAAGTGAAAGCCGTAGCCAGAAAACATGGATTTCTCCATCGGCTTGCCGGCAGGATATTGGGCAATAAAGATGTAATGCCGCAAGGTGTATACATCCTGCTGTCTGTGTTTTTCCTTGGCTGGCTGGCTATAGGCCTCAATGAAAACTGGGACGGGTACAACTGGCTTATAGCATTATTGCTTTACGTTATTCTATGGTTGCCCGGCTTTATTTATTCCATGATCATGATGGGTAACTACTACTAAGCATAATTTAATCTTTCTATCTAGCGCCTGCACCAATAACTGCAGGCGCTTTTTTATTACACTAATTACTCAACACTTTACGTTCAAAGAGCACTTTCACCTCTTCATTAAAGTATTCCTGTTTATTGTTAAGAAAGCGTACGCGCTTTATATTAGCAAAATGCAGCTGATCGTCTGTCCATAAAGGATTAGCCAGCAAGCCTTCCTGCGCACATTGTTTCGCAAAGCTATATTGCAGTACCTTACCGCTGTCTGTTTCATACTCTATGAACACAGGCAGCCCCTTGTATAAAAAGCTACGTAGTCCATACATTCCCTTCATGGTATAATCAACTTTCGCGGTAACTATGGCATTACTGTCATGCGCCGGTACGTCTATCCATACCCCCCACTTTGTAGTGGCACTGTTCAGCTCTTGCACAGTAAGGCTTCTCTGCACTTTCCTTTTCTTCCACACTGCAAACTTTTCATTCACCATTGGCGTCAGCTGATAGCCGGTGACTATGGCCATCATGGTAGTCATACAGGTATTGGGCATATACTGGTCGTCAAGGCCATCTACATGTGTCTTACCAGAGTTGGTAGCGTGCCATACCAGGTATTGGGGGCCCTGGGGTGATAATAGTTCTGCCGCGTCGCTCGCATCATTCGCTCTCGTCAGCCTCATAGATTGCAGGCATGGCCGGGACCGGTAGTTCAGGTCATTGACCATAATAATACTCAGATCCCAGGGAAAGGCATCGGTAGCAGCATCACCTATTGTCTTCCGCCACTCCTCTGGTAGCACATTCTCTGCACATTGTCGTTTAGATTCCTGCAATTCCTTTTCTTTAAATTCTTTGCTGTGAACGACCCGCTCATTAAAATTGATGACACCCGGCAGCCAGAAGTAATTGGCTCTGTAATCAGGCACGTACTGCATATTGAAATCGAAGGCGCATATAGCCGTAAGAAATAAGGCTGCACCCAATTGCACATTCTTCTTCTGTACCAGCAGGAACAATAAAAACAGAAGTATCAGCTCATAAACAAACGAGATAGAATGGAAAAAATCCTCCCTGCCCATTGCATATTTCCACGTAGCAAATAGCGATAATCCGGCTATCCACATCAGGAAGCCTCCGGGCTGCCTGCGAAACAGGAAAAGGATAGCAACTATACTACCCCAGCATATGCCCAGCGCCCACCAGCTATTATAAGGGTAGAGACTCAGCAAATCTGAATACTTGAGCGCAAAAAGCACATTATTTTGCGTAAAATTGATGAAGCCAGCCGTGCTACCCAGCAACGCAATACCCATTATGACGAAAAGTGAGGCTGCGCCCAGCAGGATAAACAGCATCGCTTTAAGCTGCCATTGAACTAACAGGTATACCATATAGCCCACCCAGGCAAACACCAGCATCACCAACAAAGAGGTCTTCAGGTAAATACCGATCATAGATAGCGCAATACTGATGACAATATACCCGCGCCTATCCAGAAACTTATCAAACAGCATAGGCAGCAGCACACAGCCAAGCAGCACAGCCTCTACATTCACCACCAGCAGAAACACCACACTAGCCAGCACGGGCACAATGAGTTGCCTGCTTTCACGATACACCGTAAAAAATAGTGTGAAAAGATAGGTGAACAACCAACCCATAAGCAGGTAAAAAACAGTGGAGATAATGATATGGTCACCCAGGGGCACAGGCCACTTCAGCAGGCACAGGGGACCGACAGTATACTGCAGGTGAGTAAATGCACTTCTGTCATGGGCCAGAAAATAATTGAACGCCCACCTGAAAGGCGGGTCCAGACCCGGCCCTACACTGCACTCCGTATCCCGCAAGGTGATAATAGCAACGACCAGTGACAAAAATGCCATCCGGGGTTTCAAATTACCATCTATAGGTCTAGCCATACTCTACCGCGCTTTGAGCAATAAAGATAGGCAATAATGGATGAGGTAAAAGCCAGGGAAAGGCACATTGCATACTACAATATAAAATATGACATATCCGTAGAAATGCGCTCTTTATGCCCGCAAATACCGCATTTCCATTTTTACTTTCTACTTTTGGGCATCAGATGTTTTCAATAATCATCCCTACGTGGAATAATTTACCGTTTGCAAAGCTTTGCGTGGAAAGTATACGCAAAAATTCAGCACACCCTCACCAGGTAGTGCTGCACATCAATGATGGCAGCGATGGCACGCTGGAGTGGGCAAAAAGCGAAGGCCTCGACTATACGCACACTCCCGACAATGCGGGTATCTGCGTAGCTGTAAACATGGCTGGTGGCATCTGTACCAAAGACTATATCGTGTACATGAACGACGATATGTATGTGTGCCCTGAGTGGGATACGTACATTACACAGGAAATAGAAAAAGCCGGCACGGATAACTTCATGTTCTCTGCCACCATGATAGAACCTACCGAACATAATAACCCTTGCGTTATCGTCAAAGACTACGGCAGCACTATTGAGACCTTTAATGAAAAAGACCTGCTGGCACAGTGCAATACCTTTGAAAAGGCTGACTGGGCGGGGTCTACGTGGCCACCCACCATTGTGCACCGTAAATACTGGCACATTACCGGTGGCTACAGCATAGAGCTCAGCCCCGGCGTAAGCAGCGATGATGATTTTGCCATGAAGATGTGGACTGCAGGTTGCCGCATTTTCAAGGGCATAGGTAAAAGCAGGGTCTATCATTTTCAAAGCAAGAGTACCTTACGCATCAAAAAAAATAACGGACGCAAACAGTTCCTTATGAAATGGGGCATGGCACAAAGTACGTTTAATAAGCACTACACACACCGGGGACAACCATACACCGGTCCGCAGCAAGAGCCCGACCCTGCGATGCTGAAAAAAGAAATGTTGCGTGCCTGGCTAAAACGAAAGATAAGCTAACGATGAACGAATTCTCAGAAAGACAACAATTCAGGCAATGGTGGTTATGGGCTATACTCACCGTAACTCTTATAGCACCTATCGTTATTACACTCAACGACGGCAAGCTTGGCTACAAAGGACACACAGCACAGGACATTATGATAGGCGCAGCAATACCCGTGTTGATCATCATACTATTCATCACTATGCAGTTGCGCACCCGCATCAACGAGACCGGCATTTACTACCGTTTCTTCCCTATTCATTTTCAGGTATTGCGCATAGGCTGGGACGAAGTAGAAAAAGCCTACATAAGGCAATACAAGCCGCTGATAGAGTATGGCGGCTGGGGCATACGCATGGGCCTGGGCGGTAAGGGCAAAGCCTACAACACGAGCGGCAACATGGGCCTGCAACTGGAATTAAAGACAGGCAAAAAAATACTTATAGGCTCACAAAAAACAGACGAGATCTCTGCTCTGCTCGAGCAACTCGTGAAGAACAAAGTGATCACCCGCACGATGATAACCGTCTAGCATTAGTGATCATCGCCGGGGCCGCCACCAGGACGGAATCCCCCTCCACCACCAGGAAATGTACCACCAGGACCGCGCATAAAGCTACCTTCCTGTTTCTTATTGGGATCCATGTCTGCTGGTAAGGATCCCTTGAAATTACGTATCGTATAAGTGAGTTGGAACATAAAGTACTGCTTCAACACTTTGGTAATATCATTCTCTATATACGTCTCCGTTACATTACGCGTAATGCTCTTATTCTGGTTCAGGATATCGAAAGCCGTGAAGCGAGCCTCCAGTCCCTGATTCTTCAGGAACTTGTATGCAAAATATGCATTCCACAAAAAGTAATTCTGGCTACCCGTGCCACTAAATCCGGTGTAGTAATTGTCGGTGATATTCGTATTCAGCACAAATCTCTTAAGGAAAATATAGTTGATCTTGAATGCAGCTGTATGGTTATAGTAATTGTTGTTAGCCTGCTTTTGCACTGTATTGTTCACAATATTATAGCTGCCATAGTACGATAAGGTAAAGTCTACATTCTGGCTGATATTACTGCTCACCACTACCCCTGCCGACGGAATGATATTATTGGCATAGTTGACTGTATCACCTATCTGTCCCGGTGTCCGGGTATAGTTAAGTCCACCGTTCAGGTTCAGGTTACTCTTGATAAACTCCAGTGGCAGGCCATAGGTAACAAAGAAGCGCTCGTTAAAATAGCCGTTCAGATTTACAGGCAACGTCAACTGTGTGCCTCTGGGGATGCGCAGCGTGTCACCGGCGCGCTGAAGGTATGGATATGGCCCCTGGTATGTAGCATTGGCTATATAGTTATTAATATAGTTGGCATAAAAATTAATGAAAAAGTTATGAGCGGTCTTTGACTTCGTAAGGCCATAGCGCACGATAAGAGTGTGCTCATAATCCTGCTTCAGATCGGGGTTTCCCGTCTTTAACAATAATGGGCTGCTGTTGTCTATTACATCCTGCAGCTGCGTGATGGACGGAGAGACGGTGTTAGTGCGGTACATGATGCGCAGATTGCGACCATCAGCATAGCGGTAGTTGAGCATTGCATTAGGCAGTACACTTTCAAAATTGCGTTCCTTACTTTGTGCGTACGGAAAAGTCTGTTCGCCATTAAGTGTTGCATATTGCAGATTAGCACCAAAAGAATAGGTAAGCTTTTTATCTCCTACCCTGTAACTCAATCCTCCTTTTTCGGTGATATAAGTGCTGTTATATTTGTTGGACAATAAACTGTTGAAGTCGTTATATTCTCCGGTAGCATCATTCCTGTCATTCGTTTCCTTGTCTGCTATGTTTTTTGAGTAAGAAGGATTGTAGTTAGCCATCAATTGCCCTCTCTTACCCATGGGCTCGGTATAGGTAACGTTCGGCGAAACGGTATAGCCGTTAGTATAAGTGCTGTTATGCTGATCCAGTACGGTATCATATACGCGTGGCGAAGTGTACAAGTTGTTAGTGTAATAAGTCCCTGTGCCGCTTTTTTCATTGATCGATGTGTTCACATTCAGCGATATCGTGCGTCTTTGCTTTTTAAACTTATGCTGTATCAGCAGGTTATCAGATGATGAATAACCGCTGTTGTTTGCGCTGTTAAAATTCCGGGTAGAAGATAACCTGCTATTAGCCGTATCTGTTTCTGCATATTGCCCCGTGCTGCTGAAATTTTGCTGAAAGCTCACGCCAGACGTGAAGATGATGGAGTTAAATGAGTCAATCGTATACTCAAACCTAAGGTTGAACCGGTGGTTATAATTACGCACTTCTGATGTATCATTTTCATGATATACCTGGTTATTATAGTAATCCCGGTCAGTTGCGGTGGTATTGTTATTGTCCGTACCGTTAAAGAAGTAACTACCACTCACCTTTATCTTCTTACCCCAATTATCGCTGTAGTTAAAGCCCAGTGAATTTGTAGTAGTGATACCGTTCTGCGGCCCCACGAGAAAATTAGATGCTCCGCCGCCATTACTGCCACCGCCACCAAAGGCACCACGGCCACCGCCGCTGCCACCCCTGTTCTGACCGCTGCCTCCCGACACGCCCAGGATGTCCTGCGAGCTAAAATTTTGCTGATTGATATTGTTTGACAATCCTATCAATGTAATGCGCCGGTCACCATTAAAAAAATTCATACTGCCCCCGGCCAGGTAGGTGTCATCGGTACCATACCCTGCATATACCTTACCAAATACACCCTCTCGTTTACTCCCTTTGGTGATGATATTCATCGTCTTTTGTGCAGTACCATCATCAAACCCGGTAAAACTAGATTGATCACTAAGCTTATCAAATACCTGTATCTTATCAATCACCTCCGATGGCAGGTTTTTTAGCGCCAGCGTAGGGTCGCTACCAAAAAACGGCTTACCATCTACATACACCTGCTGCACCGTTTCACCATTTACTTTAACCCCGGTATTGTCAGATGTTACTCCCGGCATCTTGGTTACCAGGTCTTCTGCTGTGGCATCAGGGTGGGTTTTAAAAGCGTCTGCGTTATACTGCGATGTATCCCCCATTTGCTCGGCCCTCGTTTGCTTGGCGGCCACAGTCACACTTTTCAGTTCCTTGGTCGATGAGCTCATCTTTATGGTGCCCAGCATTACATCTGCATTACTTACAGTAACCGGCTTTATGATTATCTTATATCCCACGTAATCCAGTTTCAGCTTGTATGCTCCGGCAGCGACATTATCGATTTCAAAATCGCCATTAATATTGCTTACGGTAGCACTTCTTACCGTACTATCTGCTGCACCTGCCAGCACCACGCTTACATCTATAAGCGTAGATGTGTCGCCGGCATCCACAATGTGACCGGTAACTTTATAGGTTTGCGCAAAAACAGGAGAAGAAAGTGTAAGCAAGGACAATAAAAAGTAAAGGCGTGCAGTCATCTGAATGATTTAATGAAATGTGACCGCAAATTAGCCAAAAGGTTTAAGTACTTCAACCCCTATTAATATTTACCAACTATAACTCATTGGCAACAGGCCTTGCATAAATGCACACTTTCTACCTTTTTTAAGGTTTCAACACGCCCTTTTGCCTGTTATACTCAAAACCCGAGATATTCATCAGCAAAAGCAGCATACCGTAAAAAGTGTCTTCAACAGGTATCGTGAACATCCTTATGCCAAGGTTTCTGTTGTTGTTATAGAGCACCACCGTCCTGTGGATAATACCTCCTGTAAGTATACCGTTAGATATAAAAAACGGTATAAGAATAAGCAAAAAAGCGACGTAAAAAGCAGCCAGAAATTGCACCTTTTTTGCAACAAGGAATAAAAGAAATACCGATAGTAATAAAAAGGTGACTGAAGTATATAGTCTGGCTACGTTCATAAATGCGATCAGGGCCAGCAGAGAGGCCATCACAATTGTAAAAATCCGCACAACTTTAGTTGTGCTTAAGGTAAAATACCGTGTCAGGCAGTAATAAGTAAATGTGCAGGCGTAGGGTATACAGATGAAGAAAAGGTACTCCTCGGCTGGCAACCCGAATAAATATGCCCCTGCAATAAATTGGGAATTAAAGCTCCATACCCCCATGCGGGTGAAAAGGATGTCCCAAACCGAAAAGAAAAGCGCAGTGAATAAGCACGGCCCGAGAAAATAACGCCACTGTGAATAGAAATGAAACTTAGGATAAAAAGAGAACAACAAAGGAAAAATGATACAACAGATGTCTACCAGTAAGTATGTATATTGCTCAGGCATCTGCTCTCTTCTTTTTTAATGCCTCTGCAAAATACTGGAATGGCACCCATAGCATACCAAAGCATTCGCCATCTTCCTTACCCAGGTGCTTGTGATGCATTTTGTGCGCCCGCCGTATAGCCCTGAAATAAAAATTATCTGTATTCCTTAATACCTTGAATCGCTGATGAATGAAAATATCGTGCACCATAAAATAGGCAAACCCGTAAATCGTGATGCCCAACCCTGCGAAAAACAAATGATGCAGCGGCTCATAAAAAGTACCTATCCCCAGCATAGCAATACCCGGAATGGCAAAGATCAGAAAGAAGTAGTCGTTCTTCTCGAAGAAAGAACTGGGATTTTTACGGTGATGATCTTCGTGCAGGTTCCACAGCAGGCCATGCATCACATATTTATGTGTAAACCATGCCACACCCTCCATGCCAAAGAAAAATACCACCGTTATCAACACATCGATCATAACATTAATTTTTCTTACTGAAATACTTTTCCAGCGTATCAAATCTGAAATCAAATATATCCTTCAGCTTCTTTTTTACAAACAGCCCATGAGCTATAGTGCCCAACACACCCAAAGGTAGCGCATATTTAACTTCATCTGTCATGTGCACGCCGCCGTCTACTTCTTTAAATGTATGCGTATGCTCCCATAATGCATAGGGTCCTTCTTTCTGGGTATCAACAAACAATTCATTGTCTTTCACCTCTCCTATTATCGTCACCCACTTCATCGGAATACTCAATACAGGGCGTATGCGGTACTCTATACGCATCCCCTTGTAAATGGGCGCCCCATTAAGTTGTGTCACCACCTCAAAACTCATACTGGTGGGTGTTATCTTAGCCAGGTTACCCGGATCGGAAAAAAACTTCCAGGCTTCATCCAATGAAATTGGTAAAAACTGCTCCCTGCTCAAACTATATATATTCATAACTGCCCCTTTTACCTAGTTTATTAATTGTTCCCGGTGGTCATTCATACATATCCTGAACCAGGCTGTGTAATGATCCGGATTATCTTCCATATCTCGTCTCAACTCATCTATAGACATATACTTCCACTCCCACACCTCTTCCTCTGCGGGATCAGGCAGTTCATCTGTTACTCCAATAAATACATGATCATACTCATGTTCTGTGAGGCCATTGCCCATGTCGGCTTGGTAAATAAAATGGAACGCCGGCAATAATTTCGCAGCCAGCCGCATCTCTTCATAAAGCCTTCGGGTAGCAGCTTCCAGTGCTGTCTCTCCCTCACGCGGGTGGCTGCAGCAGGCATTGGTCCATAATCCGGGTGAATGGTATTTGCTACTAGCCCTCCTTTGCAGGAGCATATGCTTATTTGAGTTGAAAATAAACACCGAGATAGCCCTGTGCAGCCGCCCTTCAACATGCGCCTGCATTTTCTCCATCATCCCCATTCCTTTATCCTGGTCATCTACCAGCACTACATATTCTCCGTTTACCATGTCCCTCATAATCTATAACATACTAAATGCGTGCCGGAAGTAAGATGCCAGCAGCAATCTTATTTTCTTACGATTAGATATCCTTACTCTTTCCATTAATATTCTGGCCGATGGGATCGCTGTTATCTTATTAAACAACGTTCGATAGTATACATACGCAACATACACGCCAAAACGGGAATTATGCGGCAATTGTTTTATCCCTTCATAAGCCACCTGAAAATCGCTATGTATCTCGTGCTCTATTCGCTTCTTTTCTGCTTCTGAGAATGCTTTAAAATCCACACCCGGAAAATAAACGCGCCCTAATTCCTCATAGTCATTCTTCAGGTCCCTCAAAAAGTTCACTTTCTGAAATGCGGCTCCCAGTTTCATGGCAAACGGCTTCAGATATTGATACAGTGCTTCATCATTTTCAGTGAACACTTTTAGGCACATGAGTCCTACTACCTCGGCCGATCCTAGTATATACTGGTCGTAAGTCTCAGCTGAATGCACATTTTTATGCAGATCAGTTTCCATACTGCTGAAAAAACATTCTATAAGCTCATGGTCTATATTATTATCCCTGACTACGCTTTGAAAACTGTTCAGTATCGGGTTGGTACTTATGCCTCTCTCTATAGCCTTCCAAGTCTCTGCCCTGAACTCAGCCAGCAATTCAGCCTTATCGTAATCGTGAAAGGTATCCACGATCTCATCCGCAAACCGCACAAAACCGTAAATCGAATAGATAGGGTTACGCATAGGCTTTTTGAGGCAATAAATGCCCAGCGAAAAACTATTACTGTAAGATGTAGTGGTTATTTTACTACAAGCTACAGACACATCATCAAACAACTGTTTCATTCGCCATTCTTTTTAAATTCTTAGATAACTGCTCTGCGGATATTTGCCCCGATATGAGCGATGGGGGTACTCCCGGCCCAGGCACTGTCAGCTGTCCCGCATAAAAAAGGTTACTAACTTTCTTATTCCTTAGCGTCGGCTTCAGCACGGCTGTCTGTCGCAGGGTATTAGCAAGGCCGTAGGCATTCCCCTTATAGGCGTGATAGTCTTTTACAAAATCATTGATGCAGTAGCTGCGTTTATGCACCACATATTCAGCTATAGACTCACCGCACATGTATTCCAGCCGCTTCATTATAGTAGTATAGTATTGCTCTCTTATCTCTAGTGTATCAATAAGGCCCGGCGCTATCGGCATCAGTATAAATAGATTCTCCATCCCCTCCGGCGCCACCGTAGGGTCGGTCTTCGACGGACAGCACAGGTAAAACAGCGGCTCTCTTGGCCACTCCGGATGTTCATATATCTCTGCCGCATGCTCATCCAGCGACGTATCAAAGAACAAATTGTGGTGTATCAGCTTGTCTATTTTTTTGCTCACACCCAGATAAAAGATCAGGCTACTTGGCGCAAATACCTTTTTATCCCAGTAGGCTTCATCATAATTCCGGTGTTCCTTACCCAGCAAAGCCTGCTCTATGTGATGGTAATCCCCAGTTGCTATCACCGCATCGGCGGCATACATTCTTGTATCAGATCTCAATCCGGTAACCATGTTGTCTTGCACCTCTAGCTTGCTTATTTCAGCACCTGTCACAATATTTACGCCGGAAGCCACGGCAAGGTTGGCCATGCCCGAAATTATCTTGGTCATGCCGCCCATAGGATACCAGGTACCCAGTGACAGCGCCGCATAGTTCATCATGCTGTATAAAGCAGGAATGCGATCGGCCATGGCTCCCAAAAACAACACCGGAAACTCCATTAGCGCGATCAGGCGCTTGTTCTTAAAATATTTTCTTACATGAGCACTCACCGACGTAAACATTTGCAGCCGCGCCGCGCCGGATATCACCTCGTAATTAGCATACTCCATCCAGCTGAATGATGGCTTATACACCATTTTCTGCATGCCCACACTGTATTTATATTTTGCCTCCTCCAGAAACTCTTTGAGTTTTGCTGAACTGCCGCTTTCTATTTTTTCAAACTCCACGCATAGTGCATCATAATCGGCCGGGATAGTCACCACATCGTCTTTCCCGAATACCATCTGAAATCCGGGATCAAGCTGCACCAGATCATAATAGTCAGATGGTTGCTTACCAAACTGCGCAAAAAAATGCTCAAAAACATCGGGCATCCAATACCAGCTTGGTCCCATGTCAAAAGTAAATCCATCTTCACTGTAAGATCTCGCCCGCCCGCCTATGGAGTTGTTTTGCTCAAACACAGTCACCCTATGACCTTCCTTAGCCATAAAACATGCAGCCGATAATCCTGCAAAACCGCTTCCTATGATTGAGACCTTTGCCAATTACTGTGAAATTGAGTTTTTTGTTTTGTTTAATTTTTATCGAAAATATTTAAACAAATCTATGCCTATTTACCGAACTAAACAAATTAAAGGATGGTTAAAAGTGCATCAGGATTTCTCAGATACGTGATATTCTTACCCTTAAATTTCAAGTCTCCCAGCAAGTATTCACCGCCTGTCACCAATACCGTTGCACCTGCATTTTCTTTCGCCATAAGCTCTATCTCCTGCTGCACTTCCTCCTTTGGCTTTACCGATATATAAAAGGTGAGTAGAAACTTGGGCTTTGTCAGTTCAGTGATTTTTTTGATATCGGCAAACGGGACATTCTGGCCCAGAAATAATGTATCTATTCCCTTTGCACGAATAATATAGTTAGCAAAGAGCAAACCAATTTCATGCCATTCACCAGGGGGCAAAAACAGCGCGAATCGTTTATCCGCCTTAACGGGAGGCTTAAGTGCATCGGTAGCTGCCATGATCTTGCGCTTTATGATAGCGCTGGCAAAGTGCTCCTGCACAGGCATTGTCTTGTCTACGATCCACAGTAACCCTATCTTTTTCAGAAAGGGGTTTAGCACCATCAACATACAATCATAGAAACCGAAACGGGTAACCACCTCGGTAAATGTGCGCTCAAAACCGGCCTCGTCAAACGTAAGCATGGCCATGGTCAGGTCATGTATATAGGCATCGATCACCACATCGGCATCATCAGCAGTGTGCATGCGCTCTATTGCATGCCCTATCTCTTTATCTGTAAGCGCTGCCAGGGCAGATATCTTATGCCCCTGCGATAACAAGGTAGATATATTCATCAATTTCTTTAGCTGGTCGCCGCTGTAATAGCGGCGGTTGGTGGCAGTGCGCGATGGCTTGATCAGTGCAAACCTCTTTTCCCAGATACGAATAGTATGAGCTTTTATGCCGCTTAGCCGCTCAAGGTCATTGATAAGATATTGTTCCAATTTTGTTTACTATATTTTCAACAAAGTTAAACAAAAATTCAAATAACTCTAACCAATAATATTTTTCGTCCCTTATTTCAGCGATTTCAGAAAGTGGTAGCCTCTGGCTATAAACCCTTCCCGGTAATAGAAATGATGTCCTTTAAAATTCTCTACATAGGCATCCAGCATAGCTGTTTCGCATCCGTTCACCGTTGCCTCTTGCAGCATCCAGTCAAGCAATAGCTTACCGGCTCCCTTATTACGATGATCTTCATGCACAACAAAATTGTCTACTTCTATGTACTTGCCGGAGTATAGTTTAGTGGATATCCAATAGCCGGATACCGCAATACAAAAGTCTCCTTCATACAAGGCTACCTGGTAGTAATTATGGCCTACCATGTCCTCTAGCAGTTGCGTGTATCTTGTTACCGTCAGCTGCGGCGATAGCTTTTGTATCAGCGGCAAATGGGGCAGCATCTCCGCTATGGTAGTGCACTTCCTGATGTCCATGTTACCCTACTTATTGGCTTCTATCTTGCACAGCACCTGCTTCATATAGCTATCTATATTGCCAAAAAGGAAGTGAGGGTACTCGTTGCTGAACTTCATTTTTACAAAACCGCCAAGTAATGGACGTACAGCAGGCTGCCTCAGCTCTGCGGTACTCACAGTTATAAGGTCATACTCGCTATCAGGGAAATAACTCAATACCCTCAGTGCCAGCTCTACCCTATTCACGTAGTCGGTACCACCTATATGGTATATACCACCCTTACCGTCGCGCAGTAATAGATACATGCAGCGGGCTATATCCCATGCATTCGCCGGCGATGCGTATTGGTCATAAGGCAGTTTCAGCGTCAGTTTTTGGTTGTTCACGCACTGGTCTATGATGCGGGCTATAAAATTTTTGCCCCTCAGTTCGTCGCCATATACATTGGTTACGCGCAGCACCAGTGCGTTATCCACTTCGACAAGCACCTTTTGTTCAGCCTCCAGTTTGTGGCGGGCATATACGCTCAACGGATTCACGGGTGCATCTTCCCTATATGGGCCATCTACACCGTCAAACACGTAGTCGGTAGATATATACACCATACGCGCCTTGCAGGTTTTAGCAAGCGCTATCAGGTTGATCGTGCTCTGCACCGTCTTTTCATAACTCTCCTGCTCATTCGCCTCACAATAGTCCACATGTGTCAGCGCACCGCAATGCACGATCACATCTGGCTTAAAGGCCTGCACATCAAAGTTCGCAGGATGATCCGGATTCAGCGTATCGTAGAACCTGGTATCATCGGTTTCAAACGAAAAATAAGACCCCACGGTTTCCCAACCCATTTCTGTAAAGTGTTTCAGGCAATTACTGCCAACTAACCCCGATGCTCCTGATATAAATACTTTCATTGTGTGCGCTTTACAGGGTAAAAGTAATTCAAAAGGCTCAATTGCTCAATATGGCTTACAATAAGAAATAAAAGCATTTCACTATCTTTATAATGCTCACTGGTATTCCGCTTATGAAAAGAACCTCTTTATTTATTTTAGCCATTTTGTGCTATGCAACAACCTATGCGCAGCACAGCAAGTTAATAGACCCTAAAGGCCAAACAATTCAAAAAAGGATATTACTGCCGCAGGGCTTTAATAGGCTGGCTTGTAAAGAAGGTTCATTTGGGGCCTATGTGCAAAACACGCCGCTCCTACCCGATGGATCTCAGGTACATTATTTCAATGGTAAGGTTAAGTCAGGCGATGGTATTTATGTTGCCGTGGTAAACATGGATATTGGCAATAAAGACCTGCAGCAATGCGCCGACGTCATCATGCATGTGCGGGCTGAATACCTCTATAAAACCAATCAGAAGGACAAAATAAAATTCAAACTCACTAATGGCTTTGAAGTTGGGTATGCCAAATGGATGCAGGGTTACCGCGTAGCCATAAAAGGCAATAGCGCTACATGGGTAAAAAGTGCTGCACCGGCTGACAATGTAAAAACTTTCGAAGCGTACATGGACCTCATCTACACCTATTGCGGCACCTTATCACTATCACGCGAGTTAAAGAAGATAAAATACGCCGACCTGCAGCCGGGCGATTTGTTGATAAAAGGGGGCAGCCCCGGCCACGCAGAGCTGGTGATGGACGTAGCACAGGATAAGAACGGCAATAAAATATACTTGCTGGCACAGAGCTATATGCCCGCGCAACAAATGCAAATACTGGCTAACCCGGAAAATAAAAGCTTCAGCCCATGGTATGAATTGAAGGGAGATACGATCATCACCCCCGAATGGGATTTTACATCAGAACAGGTAATGCGCTTTGCAGATTAACATGAACCGTACACTATTACTTATAACCTTTATTGCTTTATCCCTCTCAAGCAGGGCCGCCGACACGTGCGCTCTATACAACAAGTTGAATACAGCGATCAGGGATCAAAACATTTCGAAGGCTGAAGCACAAAACCAAGTCAAAGTATTACTCGAAGCAATTTCACGCTATGTCGATGAGCAAATGGCCGACCTGGCAACTCCTATGACCAAAGTATTTCCGCTGGAAGGTTATAATTACAAAGCCATGGGTGGCAGCAAGGGCAACGGCTATATCGCTTCGGGCTACGATTTCTTTGCAGGCAATAAACACGGCGGCCACCCGGCACACGATATCTTTATCTACGACAAAAACCAGGATGGCCTCGACGACCGTACAGGCAAACCTGTCAACGTGCGCTCCTATGGCTTTGGTGTGGTGGTGGCAACAGAAACCAACTGGAAGCCAGGAAGCGAGCAACGCGGCGGCAACTATGTCTGGATATATTTCCCAATTGAGCGTACGCTATGCTACTATGCGCATAACAACAAAGTATTAGTACAGCCCGGACAAATAGTAGACCCCGGCACTGTTATAGCTACCGTAGGCCGCACCGGCAAGAATGCCGCTCAAAAACGCTCGCCTACGCATCTGCACTTCATGGTATTAAAACTCGATAAAGATTTTTACCCCCACCCCGAAAATTGTTATGACTATTTGAGGATGTTAAAATAAAGCGCTGGCGCATATGTCAATTGAAATAGCGATTAAAAAATATTGCTTAAATTTACTAAAAGGATGCCAGCCATGACGATAACATTAGTTAAAGAAAAACTCCATGAGTATATCGATAATGCAGATGAAAAAAAATTGCAGGCCATATTTACGTTGATAGAAAGTGAGATAGAAGATAGGAGCTCTTTATACGATGATGCTTCATTAAGTGCATTTAGAGAAACCAGAGAAGAATACCTATCGGGAAAAACTAAAGGTTACTCCGTGCAGGAATCTATAGATCGTATAAGAAGAAAAGTAGACAAAAAGTGACCTACAAAGTTATTGTCACCGCAACAGCTGAGCAACACGTACTGGATGCCTGCCTCCATTACGAGGATCAACTAGCCGGACTATCCGACAAGTTTCTATATGAGTTACGGGTTGCTTATGATAAGATTGCAAGTCATCCTGAATATTATGGCTTCATTTCGCCCAAAGACAAGTTCCGGGATATAAGGATCCATAAATTCCCGTTTGTTGTCATCTATGAAGTATTGCATGACGCAGTAGTTGTTATGGCTGTTTTTAACACCAATCGTAAACCTATTACCTGGTTAATTTAAATAACACCCGGGAACAGCCAAAAACATGCCGCCACAAAAGCAAGATTAGATCAATTTGTAAAAATATAGTTCGTATTATATCTTTATTGCCTCATCAAAAATATACCAAATGAGAATAATGATCGGAGGGTCTTTATTATCCTTTACATCTTGTGGGTAATATATAGAGGACTTATTAAAAGAGACATCAAGCAACATAAAACTGATTTCTATGCCCTGACCTTTTTTATTTCGGTCTGGCTGTTGATCTACTATTTCATTTTCTTCTAGTCAAGTCTTTTACAAAAAAAAGGTGCTGCTAACGCAACACCTTCTCTTCTTTACAATATTTATTACCCCTTACGCAGGCACACCTACATTCGGCATTTCCTGCGGATACAGTTTCTTTTCCAGTTTCTCACGCACTGCGTCAAATGCAGCCAGTGTCTCGTCTATATCCTGGTCGGTATGTGCAGCAGTAGGTATGATGCGCAGCTCTATCTGGCCCTTAGGTATTACAGGGTACACGATCACCGAGCAGAAGATGTTGAAGTTCTCACGCATGTCATACGTCAGCTGCACCGCATCATACAGGCCACCCTTCATAAACACAGGTGTCACTGGTGTGTTGGTAGTCCCCAGGTCAAATCCGCGATCACGGAAACCCTGCTGCAGGCGGCGCACATTGTGCCACAGCTTTTCACGCAGTTCAGGCTTGGTCCTCAGCAGTTCCAGGCGCTTCAGGTTACCCGCTACAAATGCCATCGGCAATGATTTTGCATAGATCTGTGAGCGTATGTTATAACGCAGGAACGTGAGTATCTTTTTATCAGCGGCAATAAAACCACCTATGCTTGCCATAGACTTAGCGAATGTAGAGAAGTACACATCTATGTCTTCTATACAATCCTGCTCATCACCTATACCTGCTCCGGTCTTACCCATAGTACCAAATCCATGCGCATCATCTACAAACAGGCGGAACTGGTATTTCTCACGCAGCACGGCCAGTTCTTTGATTTTGCCCTGGTTACCACTCATACCAAATACACCTTCTGTGATCACAAGTATACCACCACCTGATTTCTTCACAAGTTCAGTGGCACGTGCCAGCTGCTTGTCGCAGTCAGCTATATCATTATGCTTGTATACAAAACGGTGGCTTGATATCAGGCGCAGACCGTCTATGATGCACGCATGTGATTCTGCATCATAAACTACCACATCGTGGCGACCGCACAGTGTGTCTATCGCAGACACCATACCCTGGTAACCATAGTTCAGCAGCATAGCATCTTCCTTACCTACAAATTCAGCCAGTTCGCGCTCCAGTTGATCATGTATGTCAGAGTTGCCACTCATCATCCTCGCACCCATTGGGGTAGCCAGTCCGTATTTAGCTCCTGCTTCCGCATCAGCTTTCCGCACTTCCGGGTGGTTAGCCAGTCCCAGGTAATTGTTCAGGCTCCAAACGATCTTCTCCTTACCGCGAAATTTCATACGGTTACCTATCTCCCCTTCCAGCTTAGGGAAAGCAAAGTATCCCGGTGACTTTTCAGCGTAATCTCCGATAGGTCCTAACTTGTTCTCAAACTTGGCAAAAATGTCCATGATCAACTATGTTTTTTGAAATAAAAGAATGCGTATTCAGGAAATGAGCAACAAAAACTGCTGAAGTGAAGTTGACAAAATAAAATAGACTAAGTTTAATTATTATGTTTCTTTTGTGCTAGGCGCAAAATCCGCGAATAATAAATTATTTAAGGACTTTTGCAACAACGCAGAAATGGAACATAATGGTTGAAATTGGTGTATTTTATTTTGTCATCTTCACTGTGTCAGAAATTATCTAAACATTTGCGGTGCGAAATTAATAAAAATATAACTGCCTGTTCACCCCGTATTTCGCACATTTGTGGTCTTAACTAAATTTATAGAAATGAAACAACTACAACGCTGCCTTGGATTACTACTACTTATTATCACTATTTCGTATTCATCTTGTATGAGAAAGGATCCTGTAAAAAGGCCTAAAATAGTGATCGGTCTCGTAGTAGATCAGATGCGTTGGGACTACCTATATCGCTATTATGATATGTATGGCGAAGATGGCTTTAAGAAATTGCTTAAGAATGGCTTCAGCTGCCAGAACACAATGGTCAACTACCTGCCCACCTTCACCGGGCCGGGCCATACGTGCGTATATACGGGCTCCGTACCCTCCATTCACGGCATAGCGGGTAACAACTGGCTCGACAACCAGACAGGTCAAAGCCTGTATTGCGTAGATGATAATACCGTATGGCTGGCTGGCGATGCTACAAAAGCACCCTCTTACAGCCCGCGCAATCTGCTCACCACTACTATTACTGATGAACTTCGCCTGGCCACTAATTTTCGCGCCAAGACATTCGGCATAGCCATAAAAGATAGAGGCGCTATATTACCTGCAGGCCACACTGCTAATGCCGCTTACTGGTACAACGACAAGACCGGCGATTTCGTGACCAGCACCTACTACGACACGCAATATCAAAACCCTGGCTGGCTTAAAACTTTCAATAACAAGAAAGAAGCCGAAAGCCTGGCCGCACAAAACTGGAACCTGCTATACGATCCTAAGTATTACGGCCAAAGTACTGCCGACCTCACTAAATTCGAAGATGCATTCAAAGGCGAGTCAGACCCGGTGTTTCCTCATAAGTTCCTCAAGTCAGAGCATCTTACCGCTATACGCACCATACCCGCGGGCAATACACTCACGTTCGATATGGCCCGTGCGTGCATCGAGGGCGAAAGCCTGGGCAACCATGGCGAGACCGATTTTCTGGCCATCAGCCTTTCTCCGCCAGACTATACCGGTCACCAGTTCGCCCCCAACTCGGTAGAAGCTGAGGATATGTACCTGCGCCTCGATCAGGAGATCGCAGACTTTCTGCACTACCTCGACAAGACCTATGGCCAAGACTGCTACCTCCTCTTCCTCACTGCCGATCATGCCGGCGCACACAACCCCGAATTCCTGAAGTCTAATAAGATACCTGCGGGTATCAGCTTCAACCTTACCTCTGACCTCAACCGCTACCTGCAGGATGAGTTCAAAACGCCTGACAGAATGGTAGACACCATACTCAACTATGAGGTATACCTGAACGATACCATGCTGGCAGGCAATAAGGCAATGCATAAAGATGAGATCAAGAACAGTGCACGCAACTGGCTGCTCAACATCATGCCGGGCAAGTACAACATCCCCGTGTCCTATGTGGCTGACCTGGAGGACATGAATAAGACCGCGATACCGGAGCCTGTCCGCAGCATGATCATTAACGGCTACCATCGCAACCGAAGCGGCTGTCTGCAGATCATCCTTAATTCAGGTTGGTTCGAATCAGATAGGTTCACCGGCACCACTCACGGCAGCTGGAATCCATACGATACACATATACCCCTCATATGGTATGGCTGGAATGTACCCAAGGGCGAGACGCACCGTGTTACAGACATGACCGACATCAGCGCTACACTGGCCGCTATGCTGCACATACAGATGCCTAATGGCTGTATTGGTAAGCCGATAACAGAGATAGTGAAGTAACTTATAACAGAGATAGTTGAAATAACTTAAAAGGAGCGGTAATCCTACCGCTCCTTTTTTTAATGTCATTATCAAACTCATACTGCCTCTTACCAAACGTATTGTTTCTTGTTCAGCAGCATAGCTTCACCTGCTATGGTCTGCTCACCTGTTGCCTTGTTAAATACCAGGCACTCATAAAGGATGCGGTTCTTCTCCGGGAATATCTCCTTCACCTTGATCACCGCTTCATAGTCTGTATCTACAAACATGGGCTTCAGCCATTTGATGTTCTGTGTCATATACACATGGCCGTCGGCATACCACAGTGCACCAAATATCTTGGTAAACACACTGGCACAAAGGAAACCATGTATGATGTTACGGCCAAACATGCTGGCGGCACCTACTGCCGGGTCTATATGCAATGGATTGGTATCACCGCTCACCCTTGCGTAGGTATCTACATCATCCTGGGTATAACTATACGTATGCTTGAATTCATCTCCTACTTGTAACATATTGTTCTGATTTTTTGGCTAAAATAATAGAAATTAACTCTTGAGATGGGTTAACAAAAAGTTTTTTAAAGAAAAATATAAATGGAGAAAAAACCTATATAATCCTTTTATCCCAACGTTTTCAGACGAAAAACGGCAGGTTATCAAATTGTTAGAACCCCACTTTTGGCGAGTTTTTACATTTGTTTAACTTTAGATTTGTACCTTTGCAGCGCAAAAAAGATGGTAGGAATGTTCCGATAAAATGGAATTATACGATTCAATTGCTAAAATAGGAATTAAATTCCTGATTTACAAAATTTTGCAACAGATATTTAAAATTTAAAACCAATATATATGGCTTCCAAAGACAACGGTACAATTATAGACACAATGGTCAACACCCAGAAAAAGGTGGTAGACACTATAGTTGAAAACACCAAGAAGTTTACCAATGGTAACGAAAAAATGAACGAAACCATTGACAAAGGCACTGAGTGGTACAACAATTGGTTGGAAACCCAGAAAAACCTTTTTGCAAAAACTGAAGAAAAGGCTACCAGCGCTTCAGAAACTGCAAAAGAAAAAGCATCTCAGATGAATGAGTTCTACCAGAACTGGTTCAAATCTCAGGTAGAAACTGCTAAGCAATTCTGGGAAAAAACTCAGGACGGAATCAAGAACATGGCATCTGGTGCTCAACACACCAACCCGTTCACTACATGGCAGAATAACATGCAGAACATGAGCAACATGCAGCAGTGGACAAACTGGATGAACCAGATGACTACAGCTAACCCAATGAGCAACATGTTCAATGGCAGCAACAACATGTTCAGCCACGATGCAATGAAGAAAGCTACAGATAATGTTACCGGTATGTTCAACCAATACTATACCATGCTGCACAACGGCATGGGCGACTGGCAGAAGAACATGCAGAACATGACTACGCTGGATGCTTATAAGAACATGATCAACAGCGGTGAAGGTTTCACCAAGTTCGTTGAAATGTGGACGCCAATGTTCAAGTCTATGCAGGATAAGACCTTTAACATGGACATCTACAAGCAATACATGAACCCTGAGTTGTACAAGGATATGATGGACAAGTATCTTGGCCTTCTTCCACAGAGCGCTCGCGACCAGATGACCAACATGACTAACATGATGAATGATAGCATGAAGCACATGGGCACAGCGGGTATGGACAACTACAACCAGGTGCGCACGATGATGAACCAGATGGGCAATCCTACACAGATGTTCGAAGGCATGGTGAATGGTTACAACCAGTTCACTAGCATGATGAACGAAGCTGCTGGTCCTTTCAACAAAATGATCACTCCTAACGAACATACTAAGGCAATGGGCGCATGGAGCGATATCGCTAACCGTGTGGCACTGTACAACATCAAGAATGCAGAATTGCAGTTCATGATCTACAGCAAAGGTGGCAATGTAATGGATGCACTGGCTGAAAACATCTCTAAGAAAATAGCTGATGGCGTTGAAGTTAAAAGCATGATGGGTCTGTATCAGGAGTGGTTGAATATCAGCGATAAGGTTTTCGTTAACCTGTTCGAAAGTGATGAGTACAGCAAACTGATGGCGGAAGTAGGTTCTATACAAATGCGTCTCCGTAAGGATATCGACATGCAGGTAGAAAAATCTTTCGAGAACATACCGGTTGCTAAGCGCAGCGAAATAGACGAACTGACGAAGACTGTATATGAACTGAAGAAGCAAGTACGTCAATTGCAGAACATGCTGGAACTCGAAACTTCTGAAGAAGAAGTTGCTGCTCCTAAAGCTGCTAAGAAAACTGCAACTAAGAAGTAATTTCTTCTTACAACTTATACATCGAAAAAGCCGGTTACTCACGTAGCCGGCTTTTTCGATTTCTTGTGCCCCCAATATTACTAGGTACTTACTATTACCTTTTAACCTATTAACCTTTTAACCTATTAACCCTTTAACCCTTTAACCTTTTAACCCTTTAACCCTTTAACCCTTTAACCCTTTAACCCTTTAACCTATTAACCCTACCCCCTCGTAGCCTCCTCGAGAAAAATAATAATATTCTTATTCACCTCGTCAGCTTTTTCCCACTGTATGAAGTGGCCGCAGTCCGGTATCATGTGCAGCAGTGCATGAGGCATTTTCTTCACCGCATCTTTTGCCATATGCTCCGTAGTTAGGTGATGTAGCAGCTTGTTAGGTATCAGCGCATCCCGGTTGCCAAACAATACCATCGTATGCTGGTCGATCTTGCCCAGCTGATCATATACCTGCTCCTCTATCATACTCTTGATGCAGGCCTCCACCATCTTACGGTAGTAACCCGGCTTGTAGGTCCGCATCAGCGCTATTAGTTCTTTTACTACGCTTTCCCCCTGCGTGTGCGATCGGTAGAAGCTGGTCTCTATCGTCTTGCGCAGGCTATTCTCTTCAGAACTAATGAAGTCAAACATGTGCAACGTAGTATAATAGAGTGTTTTATCCAGCGTTGTGAATTTCTCAAACCCTGCCGGCGCACACAATATCAGTGTATTGGCACTGGCAGGGTGTCTCAGCATAGTGGTCAACGCTATTTGCCCGCCCATAGAATGCCCTACAATACACACGTTCTTCAGCCCCAGCTCGTTGATAAAGTTGTTCACGGCATCAGCAAAGAATGCCATGCTGAACACATGCTCATTTTTATCAGAAAGTCCATTGCCCGGCAGGTCTATCGCTATGCAGCGGTAGTATTGTTTCAGGTAGTCTATATTCTTCTTCCATACCATAGCGTAATTAGCCAGGCCATGTATGAACAGTAAAGTACGCTCCCCACTACCCTCATCTATATAAGTAATGTTGCAGTTGCCCGGCAGCGATACCGCAGTCGTTTTATATGGATAGGTTATGTGCTCAGCGATCATTTTGTAAAGATAAGGCACACCACCCCTCATAATGGTAATCAGGCTACATTAAATAACTTAATAGATACATAATATAAAACGAACGTCGTTGCAGCTTTGCAGCGGCATTACTATTTTTTGCATCATATTGTATACTTTTAATGAATAAATTAAAACCATTATGGAAATAGCACGTTGGATTGTACAAAGCTTATTGGGTTTGCTATTCGTCATTACCGGCTGCTTCAAGTTTTTTCAAAGCAAAGAAAAGATCGTTGCCAGTGGTGGCACCTGGGCCGAAGATTTTAAACCCGGAATAATTAAAGCTATAGCTGCCACAGAACTCATCAGCGGCTTATTGGTTATTATTCCTAAAATATTAAAGATCGAAGGCTACCTGCCGTTCATAGGTGCGTTATGTATCGCCATCATTATGATAGGGTCCATATTCGTCCATATCAGGCGCAAGGAAATACAGCACGCCGCTATAAATACCGTGTTCTTGCTGATGGCCCTGTTTGTGGTTTATGCCGCACAGCCCTTTTGAAAGCAGACGGCAATGCCCTGGCAATAGATAAGGCGCAACCACCGGTTGCGCCTTATCTATTATATCACTATCGTTTTTCAGATTAGCATCTTTCGCAAACCCACTTGGCCACAGCTGGTGCCAGTTCTTTCTGCGACTTACCACCTACAAACACACCAATGTGTCCACCAGGGAAAGCATATTCTTTTTTATCCTTTGAGCCTATCTTGCTCATTACAGCTATTGTGCTCTCATTAGGGATAATGGTGTCTTCAGTAGCGTACACGTTCAGGAAGGGAACGGTCATGTTCTTCAGATGCACGGGGCGGCCACCCAGGGTAAATTTATCCTGTATCAGCAGGTTATCGCGGAACAGGTCCTTGATATACTTGCGGTACATTTCACCAGGTATTGCAGGCAGATCGCTCTTCCACTTTTCCATCCTCAGGAAGTTTTCGGTCTTGGCCTTATCCTCCAGTGTATCCAGCACGCCCATGTACTTGCTGATATTCATGCTTGGTTTCAGCATACCAAATGCGCCGTCTATCAGCTCACCAGGTATAGTACCATGATAGTCTACCATAGCATCTACATCTATATACTTAGGCCATTTGTACAGCATGCACTTAGTATCTGAGAAATCGTAAGGCGCTACATAAGTAGTCAGTGATTTCAACTTCTCCGGGTATAATGATGCATAGATCATAGAGAAGGTACCCGCCTGGCAGATACCCATCTTATGTATGCTCTGTACTTTATGCCTCTTACGCAGGAAGTCAACGGCATCATTCATATAGCCGTCTATATAGTCTTCCATGGTCAGGTAGCGGTCGCTCTTGTTGTGGTAGCCCCAGTCCATTATATATACGTCCAGTCCTTCTTCTACCAGTTTCTTCATCAGGCTGCGCTCCTGCAGGTCCAGCACGTCATGCCTGTTCAGCATGGCAAACGATACCAGCACAGGTGTCGCACACTTGGCAGGCGTATCGCGCAGGTAGTGATACATGCTTATTTTGTCGCTAGTCCATACCAGTTCCTTAGGTGTTGTAGCTACTTCTACCTCGCCTATGCTCTGTAACGTCTTGTATCCGTTAGCTATTTTTTCGCTTACAGACATCAATTCTTCTGTAATTTCTACTGGATTAAAAGTCATGCTTATTATAAATTTTGAGCGAAGGTACAATTATTTGCTCTTCTACTATATAGATACACATTAAAAACACCAATTGAAATAAGGTATGATAATTATATGACGCTAATACAGCGTATATACCCAATTGGCAATGCCATCATAATATAGTTTATAGACATTATTTTAATAAAACAGGCGGTGGATAACTTAACACAACTCTTTTTTTGCTTTTTGCTTTTTCCGTTTACTTTTGCCGCATGAATCAAGATATTAAAATAGTAACAGTAGTAGGTTCAGGAACAATGGGCAATGGTATTTGCCACGTTTTTGCACAATGCGGCTTTACCGTGAACCTAATGGATATTAATCAGGGTGCGCTGGATAAGGCACTGGTTACGATAGGCAAGAATATGGATCGCCAGGTGGCTAAGGGCACCCTCAGCGAGGCTGACAAGGCTGCATCGCTTGCACGTATCTCTACCTATACCGATATGGCTACAGCTGTAAAAAACTGCGACCTCGTAGTAGAAGCTGCAACCGAAAATATTGATCTGAAACTCAACATCTTCCGCGAGCTGGATAAGTACTGCCCTGAGCATTGCATACTCGCTACCAATACTTCTTCTATATCTCTTACCCGCATAGGCAGCGTTACCAAGCGCGCTAACAAGGTAATAGGCATGCACTTCATGAACCCTGTACCGGTAATGAAACTGGTAGAGATCATCAATGGCTATGCTACAGAGGCAGCAGTTACCAAGACCATCTTCGCATTGTCTGAAACACTCGGCAAAGTACCTTGCGTAGTTAATGACTACCCTGGCTTTATCTCTAACCGTATACTCATGCCGCTCATCAACGAGGCTGTGCTTGCGCTGCAGGAAGGTGTTGCCGGTGTTACCGAGATAGACACCATCATGAAGCTGGGTATGGCGCATCCTATGGGTCCGCTGCAGCTGGCTGACTTTATCGGTCTCGATACTTGCTACTCTATCATGCATGTATTGCACATGGGCTTCGGCAACCAGAAGTATGCTCCGGCTACACTGCTCGCCAACATGGTGCAGGCAGGTTACCTCGGTGTTAAGTCTGGCGAGGGCTTCTACAAGTACACTCCGGGCAGCAAGGAAGCTGTAGTAAGCGAAAGACTTGCTAACGGTAAAAGATAATCATCACAACATCTTATAATCACACACAACAAAAATGCACTCCGCGGAGTGCATTTTTTATTTCTTTTATTGGGGATCTGTTTATAATCTCGCACCGTTCTCCACCAGTGTATAATCCACCAGCTTGCGATCGCGGAAGAAGAGGCGCAGCATACTATTTTGATAAGAGTAATGCATCACCTGTGTAGCCTCCTTCATCACCATATCTTTAGGCACACCCAGCAACTTCATAGCAGTAGTGATGTCTATCTGCCCGCTCTTCAGCTGGCGCTCTATGTTGTTGTCAAAGATCGTCTTTGCTGCGGGCTGATGGCTGAAGGCAAACTTCTGCATAGAGCCTGACCGCGCACTCCAGTTAATGGTGAGCTCGGTCCCGCCATTTGTATAATACCATTTCACACCCTTACGTAGCTGCTCTACGCGCTCAGGCTGGCCAAACATGGCTATTACTTTGGTCTGGGTTATCGATTCCGGGGCCATTTTGGCCAGCGATTGCAGACTCTCTGCGTGGTCGAAGGCGGCGCACTGCATATGTACGCCTATAACTAACGATAGTAAAACCAACACTTTTCTCATCATCATACCATTAATAGGGGTCATTCTTGCATTGTGAATATACAGCTATATTTTGATTCTCTATACACCTATAACGTTCAGGTATTAAAAAACGTGCCCTAACGGGCCAATTTCACCCCAAACTCAGCTGGTAAGCTTATATTTGCACCCGACGACCGCAAATATTGAGTAAAAGTTATTTTTATTTTTTGATTTCTGATATTTTCCCTTACCTTTGCAGTCCTTAAAAAACAAAAAGACAAGAATTAAATGGCAAATCATAAAGCTACCCGGAAAGATGTCCGCCAGAGCGAAAAACGCCGCGACCGCAATCGTTACTATGGTAAAACTACTCGTAACGCGATCCGTACACTGTTAGCATCTGATAAGGGTGAAGCAAAGGAAAACTTGAGCAAAGTTATCTCCATGATCGACAAGCTTGCTAAACGCAACGTTATTCACAAGAATAAAGCAAGCAACCTGAAATCAGGTATAGTGAAGAGATTGAACGCTATGGCGTAAAATATATTGATGTGCTTTAGTGATAACCCCGCTATAGGCGGGGTTATTGTTTTTAGCCAATAGCAACCGGTCAAAGCGTCCCCGCTCAGACCTTTGAGCCAACCACCTGCAAAAAGACAATCAACACACCCATGGCACGCTACGCACTGGAGGTAATGTACGACGGCACCCTATTCCACGGTTCGCAATTGCAAGGCGATCTGCCCACCGTGCAGCTCGCCATCAACAATACCCTTAGCCTGCTGTTCCGCACACCCATAGCCTCTTATGGCGCCAGCCGCACCGATGAGGGCGTACATGCCACCTGCAACTATTACCACTTCGACCTCGCGCACGATATCAGCGCCACCCTCGACCCCGTTTATCGCCTCAATGCCATATTACCCTCAGGCATAGCCATAACCAACTGCCGCAAGACCACCGATACCTTCAATGCCCGCTTCGACGCCATCAGCCGCAGGTACCGCTACCGCATATACCACACGAAGGACCCCTTCCTCGTCAAGAGAGCCATGTTCCTCCCCTACCGCATAGACAGGCAGGCGCTTGACCATACAGCCGCTATACTCCCCCAATACACCCAATTCGAATCCTTTGCCAAAAGGCGCGGCCAGTCAGCCACGTTCAACTGCACCATTAAAGACAGCCACTGGGAAGACCACAACGGTGAGCTGCAATATGTGGTGGAGGCCAACCGCTTCCTCCGCGGCATGGTGCGCGGCCTCGTAGCCACCCAGCTAGAAGTGGCCAAGGGCAAACACACCATTAATGAGTTCCGCCAGATCATTGAGGCGCAAGACTGCACCAAAGCATTCTTCGATGCCCCCGGCCACGGCCTCTACCTGGAGCATATTGAGTATCCGGAGCACTCGTTCATTGAAATGTGAATAATGTGGAACAAATGCGACAATGTGGCTGCAAGTGTCGTATTGTATCTAGTGACATAGACTACCCAGACACCCAAATACAACTATTTGCTTTCGTGTTGGCGTAACCTATTTCGTTTTTCCTATTCAGGAAATATAACTGCCATTAATTTTCCTATTTTCTTCCGCTTTCTTCCTATACAGGAAGATGTTGCGACGGCCAGAAAACCAATATAATCAATACTTCCCGCGGTTTACTTCCGCTTTTTTGCTGCCCTCTTTTTAAAAGCGGAAAGCGGAAGTTTTTGTTGCCGGAACGTTGCCGATAGCCATCGGGAACGAGTAGGTTGATTTTCCTTATATGAACTGTGGTGGCATATGATTGCAGTGGTTTTTTGTTTACGTGCAAAGCTGCAGTTTCAAAAGATTAATGACTG
>Ga0164297_10000047_pt1 | contig 148508 bp, 131 predicted proteins | sample GEODES058metaG_FD_113539 | JGI IMG/M metagenome (GOLD analysis project Ga0164297, IMG submission 113539) | Dystrophic lake water microbial communities from Trout Bog Lake, Wisconsin, USA - GEODES058 metaG | ecosystem: Environmental > Aquatic > Freshwater > Lake | place: USA: Trout Bog Lake...
CATATTTAAACCGCAAAATTTATTTTCAAAATTTTTCAGCGGCCACCCTCGCTTTCAACACCTAAAGAACTACTTTTTAACTACCCCGTTTTTGAAACGGGAGTGCAAAGATAGAGAAGGTTTCATAACTTCAAAACATCCTGCCGGATTTTTTTAAAACTATACGTGTACGCACTGCCAGTTAAATCAGACTCCAGTAACGCAATACGGGGGATACGTTGTTGCCACATACCCTTTACATTTGTAAGCACACAATCAACTCTTTAAATGAAATATCCGTTTCTATTATGCACATTGGCTGCATGCACAGCAACAGCTTTTGCCGGAGACAAACATCAGCCGTCTGACACCAGCAAAGCAGTACAGGTAACCATGGATACGCTCGAAGTGAGCGCCAAAGCCGGCAAACCTCCCTATCAGCCTTCTGCCACACACACATGGGAGATCAGGAACACGCGGGTCGCGCTCACCTTCAACATGAAGGAAAAGACAGCCAACGTAAAAGAGTGGATCAAAATGCATCCTTTCTTTTACGGCGCAGACACCATAAGCCTGGATGCCAAAAGCATGCAGATAGACAGCGTGGAAGACGCAGGAAAGAAAAACACCCCACTGCCCTACACTTATGCAAACGATAAGCTCGTCATCAGGCTGCCACACACCTACAAGCAGGGTGACTCGCTGACGTTATACCTGAAATATAAGGCTATGCCTTATGCTGAAACAACGGGCGGCAGCAGCGCTATTACAGAAGACAGGGGACTCTACTTCATCAATACAGATGGGTCTATTCCACACAAACATTCGCAGATATGGACACAGGGCGAAACTGAAGCCAACTCGCATTGGATGATCACATTCGACAAACCCAATACCCGCTTCACAACACAGATAGAACTAACAGTGCCCGACAGCTTTGTAACCCTGAGCAACGGCGTTCTTGTTAAACAGACCAAAACCGGCAAAGACATGCGCACAGACATCTGGCGCGAGGATATGCCCATTCAGGCCTATGCAGTAATGTTTGCCGCGGGCAAATTCAGCATCATCAAAGACAAGTGGAAAACAAAAGAAGTAAGCTACTACGTGGAACCCGAATACGCCCCATACGCCAGCCTGATGTTCAACCATACGCCGGAAATGATAGACCACTTTTCCACCATCACCGGCGTGCAATATCCATGGAATAAATACAACCAGGTGGTTGTGCGGGATTATGTGTCAGGCGCTATGGAGAATACCACCGCGTCTTTGTTTGGTGAATTCATGAATGAAAACAAACGCGAGATCGCAGACCACGACAATGAGGATATTGTTTCGCACGAGTTATTCCATCAGTGGTTTGGTGATTATGTAACCTGCGAATCATGGAGCAACCTCACCGTCAACGAATCATTTGCCAACTATGGTGAGCAGCTATGGCGCCGCTACAAATATGGCAAAGCCAGCAGCGACGAACTGGCATGGAGCGACTTACAACTCTATATTTACTCAAGCTCCATGAACGACCCGCAGTTGGTACGCTTCAACTATGACAACCGGGAAGAGATGTTTGATGCAATATCATACAACAAGGGAGGCGCCATTTTGCACTACCTGAACGTACTGATGGGCGATGATGCATTCAACAGGGCAATGAACATCTACCTCACAAAAAATGCACTTCATTCTGCAGAAGCACACAACTGGCGCATGGCTGTAGAAGAAGCAACCGGGCAGGACTGGAACTGGTTCTTTAACGAGTGGTATTTTCATGCAGGCCACCCGAATCTGAAAATAAATTACGACTACCAGGACAGCGCAAACCGGCTGGTTGTTTCCATAACCCAAACCCAGAAAGACTCTACTTTTGACTACACCCTGCCATTGAAAACAGCGGTGATCTATGGCGACCATAAGACTATAGTGGACTGGAACGTAACCAAGCGTAAAGACACCCTGATCTATGCATATAAGAATGGTATGAAACCAGCTATTGTTCCGGATGTGGAGCACGTGATGCCTGGCGACCTGCACGACAATAAGAAGATAGCCCAATGGCTGGCCGCATACAACAACTGCGACGACTACATCACCCGCCGCCTGGCCATAGGCGCAGCATCCAAACAGCTTTCAGACAGCAGCGCACAGGCCATCATGCAAATGGCGTTCAGCGATAGCTTATACCTGACGCGCAGGTATGCACTTGGCACTTTGACCAAAGTACAAAGCGATAAATACCGCAAAAAATGGCTGCAAAACATTAAAGATGCAACCAGGGATAACAATATTCATGTGCGCGCAGAAGCATTCTCTGTGCTTGCAGAATGGAAGGAAAAGAGCGTGAAGGCAATAGACATTGAAGCCATTGCCGACAGTTCGTACTCTGTTGCAGGAGAGGCCCTGAGCGGACTAAATGAAATTGACGCAGATACTGCATATGTATTAGCCAGAAAAATAGTGCAGCAAGACCCTAAGAGCACATTAAAAAGCGAGGCCTGGACAATTGTGGGTAAGAAAGCGGCTGATGGGGATGTGAGCCTCTATGAAACCTACACACCGTATATGCTGGGCAACCAGAAATATACAATAGCCATGAGCCTCGAAAGCTACCTGAAACACGTAGAAAGTGATGAATCTTTCGATCGCGGCCTTGGCGTATATGTTACCATGATAAGGAATGAAAGCGCGAAATCACTGAAGCCTGCATTGGCCGGTTTCCTGTTTCAGCTTGCCAAGGAGGAAAAAAGCAACACTACCGATGACGACAAAAGCAAAGCTGCAAAAGCGGAGAAAAGACTTGGCGCGATGAAACTGGCGCTGCAGAAGATGACGGATGACGAGCAGGACGTCACAATAAAAGACGATCTGAAAAAGATGATGAAAAATACATTTGACAAGGCATAAACATTGCCTGCAAAAAGAAAGAAAGGCGGCCAGTGGCCGCCTTTCTTGTTATGATCGGTATTATTGAAAAATTATCTTCTTGACGGCTCGACCGGATCAGGATGCTGCGTCGGCGCGGGCTTTGGTGTAGTCCTGGGATCTGGCTGGCTGGTAGGAATGGGATCTGGGTGCTGCGCCGGTGGTGGCAGTGGCGGGTTTTTGTGCGCCTGAAAATGTACCGGATCCTGCTCTTGCGGGCGTTGCGGAGGCAACGTACCGGTCTGCCTTGGCTGCATACCTTCTCCCTGCCGCGCCTTGGCATCGCTGGTCTGCAACTGCGACTGATAAGGGAAATCATCGGCACGCTGTGCGCTACCAGGGCCTGAATTCTTCTTTATCGGCGCGGAATAGGCGGGAACCGGGTCCCTGCCGGGCGGCACATCTGTCTTGAAAGCCGGTGCTAAACCACCGCTGGCGCTCACGCTATGTGGCCTTGCTGTTATGGCCCTGGGGGCGTTCACCGATGTTGCTGGTGCCAGCCGCTCACCGTTCGGGCCAGCCGCACGAACCTCAGTAGGCCGGAACAACTTGATGATGCCCTGGTGTACGGAGGCCATTCGCGGACTTCCTGAATTGTTGACTTTATATACCTGAACGGGGCTGTGTGTCTGCCCTTCCACATCCTGCACCCTCGGACCATACACATAGGTATTAGCACCTGTCATGTAGCTATTGTCCATCGGTGTACTTTGTGTATAAACCGTGTTATTGCCTTGTGAGCCAGCCCAGAACCGATAATAGTTGCCGCCGTAAATATACCTGCCCGGTATGAATACCCACCAGTCGCGCGGGCAGCTATACATATTCTCTGGTTTATTAGAGAATTCAAAGCCTGGCGCCAGCGGCGCCCAGCCGAAATATCCGTTTGCATAGCGCCAGCTTACCCACGAAGGCCCCCATGTGGTACCTGGCACCCAAAGCCAGCCATAGTAAGAGTCGTACGTCCAGCGGCCGTAATGGAAACATGCCCATCCCCACTCATAGTCAGATACCCACGTGTTACCATACTCTGTCATTGCCCAATAGCCGTTCGTGTAGTATGGCCTGAAGTCCGACTCAACATTGGGGCTCCAGACATAGCCCAATTGAGGGTCGTTTATCCATTGCCCGTATGGAGCAAGGTTTTGATAGAAATCGTCGAACGAGATATAATAATCATCATACCTCGCATTGGTGTACACGCCCGTATTATACTGGCTGTTGTAATACATATTGCTGCTGCCACCGGGCTCCTGTTGCTGAGCCTGCGCCATGGCCATGTTACTGGCCATAATGAACAATATTGCTGCTTTAAATGTCTTTGCACTGGTGCTATTCATATTCCTCAATAATTAATTAACTCCGCTTTCGCGGAGTATCAAAGTGCGTAAATATACATAATGTATGTGATCCAAATACACCATACCTACTTCACATTCACATAGTTCTCTATGGGCAGGCGCTTGGCAATGGAGCGGGCAAGTGTCATCTCATCGGTGTATTCCAGTTCTCCGCCAAATGCTATACCCCTGGCAATTGTAGTTATGGACACCGGCAGATCTTTTACCTGCCTGGCTATGTAATAAACGGTCGTATCGCCTTCAATTGTAGGGCTGAGGGCCATTATCAATTCAGTGACGCTTTCATTTTTTACGCGATCGCAAAGAGTAGTTATCTGCAATTGCTCCGGCCCTACCCCATCCAGTGGCGAAAGTATGCCGCCCAATACGTGGTACAGGCCGCTGTATTGCTGTGTGCTCTCAATGGCTATCACATCTCTGATATTCTCCACCACACAAACCTGGGAGCGGTTACGACCCGGATTCACGCATATCACGCATACATCGGTATCTGAAATATTATGGCAGTGTTTGCAAAAACGGATATCGTGCCGCATGCGCGATACCGCCCTCGTAAATTCGTCCACCTCGCCCGCATCCATCTTCAGCAATTGCAGCACCATTCGCAGCGCTGTCTTCTTACCTATACCCGGTAAACGGCTAAACTCCTGTACCGCATCTTCTATCAACTTCGATGAAAAGATCATAGCTGTAAAGTTCTGACAATTCGCGCATTAGGAAAGCACAATTTTAGGAAATTCCACCAAAGTTATATGCGCAGCAACACGTAGCAGCGTATCGATCAGTAAAAAGCCGGCAGCCTAATACCCCAACACAATAGCCACATCAATTTGCCTGTACCCGTGCTTTGCCAAAAACTCGTAACTGTTCCCAATATATTTGGGTGTATCGTTCAGTGTGTAGGAGAGACTGTTGCTGCATTCACGTGACAGGCCGAGCTTCATAGCATCGGAATTCAATTTTATATTGCCTATTTCAAATACCTTACCTGCATTGGGTAATATGTATTTCCAGTCATAGTTCTCTGGCGCCTGGTCTTCCATAAATGTTCCACTGCAGATCACTGTGTCGTTAATAACTGTAGTGTCATAAGAATATACAGAGTCATAAATGGCATAGGTCTCCAAAGGTTGGGTGAAGCCACTGCCTTTGGTGTACTTAACGACAAAATAACGGGACTCTGTCGGTATTGCTGTGTCGTAGCGCGCCGAATAAATTACAACCGAAGGATTGATGCAATGGTTTTTGCAGGCAGTACCAGCCAATACTGCAGCTACGCTGCAGGCGAATAAAAAATGCAAGGGTTTCATAGCCCTTGCAATCTATAAAGTTTTAAATCAAAATAACTGACTTTAAACACATTTAGCCTTCAGCGCCTCATGAATGATAAGAATCTGTGGTAAAATTGCCGTGACGTCATCATTTGTTATTACATAGTCACACAATTTCATCTTCGCGTCTTCATTCATCTGCTGCGCAATAATAGAGCGCACTTTTTCCTCGCTGATGCCTGACCTGTGCATTGTGCGCCTGATGCGGACGTCCTCCGGGGCATACACCCCGATCATCACATCCATATCTTTATTACTTCCGCTTTCAAAAAAGATCGCCGCTTCTTTGATGACATAAGGCCCGGATTGCTCTTCCAGCCATCGTTTACCATAAGCAATGGTGGCCGGATGAACGAGGTCATTCAGTTGCATCAGCTTTGCCGGATCGGAATAGACGATCGCTGAGATGCCGGCACGGTTCAGCTTTTCGCCCGTGTAAGCGGCATCACCAAATATCTTACGTACACCTGCTATCACTGCTGCGTCATGCTCCATCAGGAACCGGGCGGCGTCATCTGCTTTATACACAGGAATATCCAGTGCGAGAAATACCTCACACACCACCGATTTACCTGAACCAATGCCTCCCGTAACACCTACTTTAAGCATAGCAACTACAAAGCTAAATTCAGATACCTAAAATTGGCTTCCAGGCAGTTTCGGAACTCCTTAAAGCCGATCAGCAAATTGCCGGATCGTCAACCTGCAATTGAGTCCTGTCTGCCGACAGACATCCGGCAATTCAGCCATTTAAAACTAAGCTTTGGCAGCAGGCGCTGCTGTTGCAGCTGCATCCTGTTTCTTCTTGTAAGCCGTCGTCAGCTCCATAGAAACGGCAGAACGCTCTATCTTCATAAAATTGCCGCGGCCGGTTTCCACCTGCAGTGTACCATCTTCGTTGGTACGCGTGATGGTTCCGTGAATACCGGAAGTAGTAACTATATACTCGCCGGTAGCTATGCTATCGCCAAATTTTTTCTGCTCCTTGGCACGCTTGCTTTGCGGACGGATCATGAAGAAATACATGATAACGAGCATGCCTATCATAATGAATGGCATGGCACCAGCACCCGGAGGCGCAGCCTGGGCCTGTAATAAGATCACTGAAGGATTCACTTGCATGTTGGTTGTATTAATATTTATGGTTTTATTGTTTTTAGTCTTTTGCTATGTCTGCCTTTATATAGAGCATATGTGTGCTGCGCAACGTGTTGGTGTGGATCATCACCGACTTGTCCTGGTGGCCTGATTTACCGGAAGAATTGAACGTCACTTTCATAACGCCACTCTTACCCGGATCCACGGGATCATGAGGAAATTCGGGCACCGTACAGCCACAAGAGCCTGTGGCGCCTGAAATGATCAACGGCGTTTTCCCATTGTTAGTGAACGTGAACTCATAAGAGACCGCCTCACCCGCGTGAATGGTACCAAACTCGTGCAACGTGTCCTTAAAATCCATGGTTGGCTTGCGGGCCGCCGATACAGTATCCATGCCATCAGCCGTGCGCGGGTTATTTACCAGGCTGCCGGGTATGTTGCTCACATTCTTTGCCTGGTTGCCGCTGTTGCAGGCAGCCAGTGTTATCAGTCCAATGATCAGGTAACGCTTCATTTCCATTCTATTTGTTCCGATCTTGTTTATGTATCTTGTTTTCCTTTTCCAGGTCTTTCAGAATATTGTCCAGCACGCCGTTAATGAATTGGCCACTCTGCGGCAGGCTGTACTGTTTGGCTATATCTATGTACTCGTTGATAGTAACCTTTGTAGGGATGGTAAGAAAATAAAGGAACTCGCATACACCCATCCGCAACAACAACATGTCTATCTGCGCAACACGCTCCTTATCCCAGTTATTAAGCCGCGGCGTGATCAGCTCCATGCAATAGTCTTCTTTATCTATCACCGCCAGCAACAGATCATGAGCATATTGCTTTTTTTCAGCGGAAAGCAGCTTGCTGAAGTCGATCTTTACTGTACCCTTGAAATAGTTCTGCATCAGCATCCCCATCAGCTCGCAATTATCTTCCCAACCCGGAAGGTCGTCGGTAAATGAAGACAGCAATTCTTCATTCTTCATCATCAGCTCATCCCAAATGAACGCAACAATATCCCGGTCATCTGCCGCTGTGGTCTCCTTTTTGCCGATGTACTCCTGGTATTGCTCACTTTTGGCAAGCTGGTTATATATCTTTTTCACCCACTCGCCATCGATGAAACGCTCCAGCTTATCCTTCTTTAATTTTTCCTTGAAAGTAGCGGAGGACAGTGCCTTTGTCACAAATATATTGGTTGCAATGCGGGTGTTCACATTCATATCCTCCTCTGTGCGAAGGTACCTGGACGACCGCTGTATCGCGTCGGTTTCTGCATACTCAGCCACCCTCAGCGGATATAATACACATACCGTGAAAATATCCAGCACATGATCTAGTTTTTCGTCCAGCATGCGCGCCATTAAATTTTTATTGCCCTGCTCTGCTTTGTCGAGTGTTAAAAGCGAGTAAAGCGTTTGCATTACTTTGACACGGATGTTCCTGCGGCTGATCATATACTAATAAAGAACCCTGTTTGGGCCGCAAAGGTAGGAAAAATCAGCAGGCAAACACCAAATACATTGTTAAGTGTACAGATCGCAAGACAATTTGCAAAGCAGGCCAAAACATGACGGGCCTTTGCAAGTGCAATGAAAAATAGCTTATTTTACGGCTATTCTATCTACATCGTAAATGAGTAAAAAAACGCAGCAAAAAGCGAATAAACCAGCTACGACCAAAACACCTGTCCCGCCACAACCGGTAAAAGACAAAAAACAGGTAATGGCAGAGCCGGAAAATAGGAGGGCCCTGCTTATCAGGCTTTGCCTGGCGTTGGTGGCCGTTGTATTTGTATTATATATAAATACGCTGCAAAACGGCTATGTGCTGGATGATGAGATAATGGTGAAGAGCAATACCATTGTTGCAAAAGGCCTGGCTGGTGTAGGTGAGTTGCTGAGCACACCGCACATGCGGGGTTACCTCATTGTGCCTAATGACGACTACCGCCCGCTTTCCCTCGTAATGTTCGCGATAGAGCGGCAGTTTTTCGGACCTGGCCCTATGTCGCATCACTTTTTCAATATTGTTGTGTTTGCAGGTTGCGTGCTTATGCTGTTCCTGTTCCTGCATCAATTTTTGGGTGGTGCTAAGCCTATCGCAGCATTTGTGGGTGCGCTCATCTTTGCAGTTCACCCCATTCATACAGAGGTGGTCGCCAATATAAAAAGCCGAGACGAATTGCTTTGCTTTTTCTTCGGTTTCCTCGCGCTCAACATCTTTATGAATTACATGCGCAGCGGCAAGCCGCTGCAGCTTGCATTCGGCATGTTCAGCCTTTTCCTGGCATTTTTGTCGAAAGAGAACGTCATCACTTTCATCGGCGTTGTGCCGTTGCTCTTTTTCGTTTACCAGGCTGCAGATCGCAAACGTGCTGCCGTCATCACGGGTAGCACAGTACTCGTGTCAATAGTTTTCATTGTCATGTCGCGCCTCATTCTGCATGCCTACCATGCAAATGAGTCTTCCTCTATTGAGTTCATCGACAATGCGCTGGTCAACGCTCCCAGCTTTATGTCGCGTATAGCAACAGCTATATCTATCAGCGGGCGATACTTAAAACTGTTGTTTGTACCCTACCCGCTCGTTTGCAATTATTCGTACAACAGCATCCCATTTGCATCTTTTGCAGACCCCGTAGTTCTGGCATCGATGCTGGCATATGCGGCAATGATCGGTTTTGCCATAACCCGCCTGCTCAAAGTCCGTAAAGACCCCTGGGCTTTTGCCATATTGTATTTCCTCATGACCATCTCTTTGTTCACCAACCTGTTCATGCTTATAGGTGCAGAGATGGGCGAACGCTTCCTGTTCATGGCATCAGCCGGCGTTTGCATGGCCGTAGCGTTCGCTGCCGACAAATGGCTGATAAGCCCGGCAAATGCCAACTCCATCAAAGGCCTTTTGTCCGGCAAGGTCATCCTTCCATTATTGATACTTGCCATTGCTTTCGGAAGCATGTCATTCTCCCGCAACTACGACTGGAAAGATAACCCTTCGCTCTACAGGGCCGATGTGGAAAAATCGCCTAATGATGCCAGGCTGGCATATTATATGGGCACGTCCCTGGCCGAAGACCAGTATGCATCTGAGACGGACACTGCAAAGCAAAAAGAAATAGACCGTGAAGCATTGGTACATTTGAAACGGTCGCTGAGCATTTACAGCAAATTTGCCGAGGCAAATGCGGAACTGGGCCGCGTGTATGACCGGCTGCAGATCTACGATTCAGCCGAGCACTTTGACAAGGAAGCTGTCAGGATCAATCCAACACATACAGTGGCGCTCAATAACCTGGGCAGCGTGTACCTGGCAACCGGGCGCTATGCACAAGCAGCAGAAACCTACCGGCAGGCAATAGCGACCAATCCCAATTTCCAGCTTGCTTACTTCAACCTCGGCCGCACATACAACCAGTTAAAGAATTACGATTCAGCCATTTACTTCTATTCTAAAATGTTGCAATTGCAACCCGGGTACCCGGATGCCGAGCAGGAGTTGGGGATGGCCTATTTCATGAAACAAAATTATGACGAGGCCGAAAAGTGCTTCAAGAGCGTCTTGCAGACCACACCCAACGACGCCAATGCGGTCAACAATCTTGGTGCAGTTTATCTGAACACAAAGAAATATCCGCTGGCCATTGAACAGTTCAGGCATTCCGTGCAGATCAACCCTAACTATTTCAATGCCTATTCCAACCTCGGCAGGGCCTACTATTTCACACAGCAGTACAGCCTTGCAGTAGAAGCGTTTTCAAAAGAACTGTCAATTGATGGCAGGAATGGCATTAAAGACATTCCGTTCCTGGCGCTCTCTTATAAAGGCGAAGGCAATATGGAAATGGCGCTCAAATATGAGGCCATTGCAAAACAATACTATTCAAACTTCAAATTATAAGCAGGATGGCAAAAAAACAGAACCAGGCTGTTAAAAACCCGGCTCAACGCCCTGCCGCGAGATCTACCGCACCGCAAACCAGCAGGGATAGACCCGAACGTAAAAAAATCGCGATCCATGTCAGGATGGCTATTTTTCTCGCGCTTGTTGCATTCCTCATCAACAGCAACACCCTGCATCACGGTTATGTGCTGGACGATGTGATGGTGGTCAGGGACAACACAATGGTGCCGCACGGCTTCAGTGCCATTGGCGAACTGTTCACTACCCCACACTTACGTGGTTACCTCACATTATCCAACGATACTTATCGTCCGTTGTCGCTGGTTGCCTTTGCCATAGAGGCGCAATTGTTTGGCTCGAATCCATCCGCTAACCATTTCTTCAATATTCTGTTTTTTGTGGGTTGCGTGGTAACGCTCTTCCTGTTTTTACACAAGCTATTCAGGGAACAGCGGCCCATCCTGGCCTTTATTGCCGCATTGGTATTTGCGTTACATCCGATACATACAGAAGTCACTGCCAACATCAAGAGCCGCGATGAATTAATGTGCTTCTTCTTCGCGTTCCTGAGCCTTAACCTTTTCGCCCGCTATGCAAAGGACAATAAACCCACTATGCTTGCCGGCGCCATCCTTTCGCTTTTCCTCTCCTTTCTCTCAAAGGAAACGGTCATTACCTTCCTGGCCATTATTCCGTTCGTATTCTTCTTTCACCTCAACTACGATAAAAAGCGCAGCATTGCTATTACTGTCTCCACGCTGCTGGTAACAGGCATTTTCCTGGGCTTACGATCTTATATATTGGGAAAATTCCACGCCAATATCGATACGCCTATCAACTTTATGGACAACGCACTCATGCGTGCACCAAACGCCATGTCGAAACTGGCCACCGAGATACTGATACTGGGCATGTACCTCAAACTGATGTTTGTCCCGTATCCACTTATCTGCGACCACTCTTTCAATAGCATCCCCTATACTACTTTTGCCGATCCGCTCGTACTGCTCTCACTGCTTCTCTATATAGGTATGGCAGTATTTGCCGTTTACCGCTTCATGAAAAACAGAAAGGATCTGTGGACCTTCAGCATTCTGCTGTACCTGGCCTCCATTTCGCTTTTCACCAATATCATCATTCCGCTGGCCTCAACGTTTGCTGAGCGATTCTTGTTTTTCTGTTCCGCAGGTGCTTGCATTGCCATAGCAGTGGCCATCGACAAATGGCTCATAAATCCAGCGGCAGAGCAAAAGTTCAAAACATTGTTCTCGGGTAAAGCATTGGTTATTCTGGCCCCTTTGTGTATCATTTATGCCACGCTCACTTATGGCCGCAACGAGGATTGGAAAGATAATTACACCCTATACAAGGCAGATGTTGCCAAGCTGCCACAGAACACTCGTCTCAACTACTACATAGGCAGCGAATTGCAAAAAATGTACGATCAGGAGCCAACCCCTGCCGGCAAGGAACAGATCAACAACGAAAGCCTCGATTACCTGAAGAAGGCACTGGCTATATACGTTGACAATACAGATGCTCAGGCAGAGATCGGGGCGGCTTATTTCAGGAAAAATCAGATCGACTCAGCAGAATGGCACCTGAAACGCGCTCTTACTTTGAATCCGAAACAGTCAAACGCCGCGGCTAACCTGGGTACACTCTACCTGAATCAGAAACGCTGGGGCGATGCACTCGCTTACTACCAAAAAACTACTCGCCTCAACTTCCGTAATGCGGTCGCTCAGTTCAATGGAGGCGTTTGTTTTTATCAACTCGCACAGTACGACTCTGCTATTAAATATTTTAAGAACTGCATTGTTGTTGCTCCTGAATTCGATAATTATAAATCTTTCCAGTTTACCGCACTCACTTACCAAACTATCAAAAACATGGATTCTGCACGTAAGTATGAACAGCTTGCAAAGCAGTATGATGCAACTTTTCACCTGTGATCAACATGACTCCCGGCGCCAGATATACCAGGATAGCATTAGCAGCATTCGTGGCCATCGCCACCTTCATCTGTTACCACTACACGCTCCAAAACCAATTTACCAATTGGGATGATGATTTTTATGCAACAAAGGACCCCTATATCAAATCACTCACCTGGCATAACCTGAAGGTGATCTTCACCGAAGACATCACCAAAAATAATTATCATCCGCTCTGCATGTTGTCGCTTGCATTCAACTACCTTTTTGCAGGCCTCACTCCATGGTCATATTACCTCACCAACATATTTTTCCACATTGCCAATGCCATACTTGTCTTCCTCCTGTTCGTCCGTTTGGGCGATCTGCTGAAGTGGGATGAAAAAGCAGTTACAGTAATTGCCGCCGTCGGTTCATTGTGGTTCGGCATACACCCGATGCATGTCGAGTCTGTTTCGTGGATCGCCGAGCGCAAAGATGTGATGTACGGCTTTTTCTATCTCGCCGGCCTGATCACCTATCTCCGGTATGTATCCGGCAACCAGCGTAAATGGTATTGGATAACATTGCTGCTTTTTGTTGCTTCGTGCCTTTCAAAGCCAATGGCAGTAGTGTTCCCGCTATCTTTGTTCTGCCTGGATTTCCTGCTGCAGCGCAGCCTGAGTAAAAAGATCATATCTGAGAAGATCCTGTTTTTTGTCGTGTCGCTTGCATGCGGCAGTTTTGCATTTTATACGCAAAACCGCACCGGAGCCATCGCTTCTTTCAATTCGCTTCCATTTTTGCAACGTATCATGTACGCCTCTTATGGCTATATCATGTACCTGTCCAAATTCTTTAATCCCACCTATCTATCTACATTTTACCCTTATCCCTATCGCTACACCAGTGGCTACCTGCCTGCGGTTTATTACGTAGCGCCATTCATTGCGCTTGCCATACTTGTTGTTCCGGTATTCATTGCCTGGAAGACCAATAAGACCTATTTCCGAATAACGACCTTCGGCCTGGGCTTTTTCAGTGTGAACCTGGTATTTGTACTGCAGTTCATTTCCTGCGGCGCGGCAATTATGGCCGACCGGTATTCCTACATGGCATATGTTGGGCTGGAATTTATGGTGCTTTACTTCCTGTACGAAGCATTTAGCCGTATGCCTGCATTAAAACCTATTCTGGCGGGCATTGTCGGGTTGTGCACCCTGTTTTTCGGGTATCAATGCTACCAGCGCACGCTTGCATGGCACAATGCAGAAACATTGCTCTCCGATGCCATCGAAAAATATCCATACCGGGCACTGCTGTCCTACAAGTGGCGTGGCCACTATTACTTCGACCAGGGGGAATATGACAAAGCACTTGCAGACTATAATGTACTGGTCACGCTTCGCTCTGCTGATGCCAGCGTGCTGGGTAAGATAGCGAGGATAAAAGAAATTCGAGGGGGAATGCCGCCAGGCGCAACTGCATTGTTGCCGGTCAACACAATGCCAGTCAGCAACAGCGATATGAGCTATAAGGCAGCGCTCGACAGTTCGTTTCATTTTGCTGCTGCCAACGACAGCGTAAGCGCATTCCGCACATTCCTGAACGCCTTCCGGAAAAACCAGGGCATCGAAAGGCTCTATTCAGACAGTAGCTTTAAGGCCGTCCAGGCACAGCACTTTACGGCCGCTATTGTGCAGTACAATATTTTGCTGAAATTGAACCCGTCCAACCCATACTACTACTTTTACCGGGGAGTGGCCATGTTCAGCCAAAGCAATGTGAAGAACGCGATCACAGATTGGGAAGTAGCTGTTAAAATGAATACTAAGGAAGTTCAGCAGTCAGCCTCTTACAATCTGAGCGTGGCTTACGACACAATTGGAAAAGATTCGATGGCTGTTTACTACGCCATGATGGCCCGGGACAAGGGCTACCAGGTTTCTGCGGAGTTTCTGGCAAAACTACAGGCAAGAAAGGAGGCGCAGAGGCGTACGCATACAAAAAAATAAAATCGCAACTGAAAAACCGACATTAGACCATCCGCGTATATCTTAGGCTTATGAAATTAGCCCACCTCATTCTGGCACACACTGATCCCGGCCAACTGGCAAGGCTGGTGGGAAGGCTGCGCGATGAGCAGGCGGACATATACATCCATCTCGACCTGAAAACAGATATTGCACCATTCCGTTTTCTCGCAGATCAACAAGGTGTCTATTTCATTGGCAAGCGCGTAAAAGTTTCATGGGGCAGTTATAGTATCGTGCAGGCCACACTCAACAGCTTTGAAGAAATTCTGAACACGGGCCGCCAATATCACCACATCAACCTCATCAGCGGCCAGGACTACCCTCTTAAGAAAGCAAGTGAGATAAGGCAATTCCTGGCAGCTAATCCCGGCAAAATATTCATGCACTGCCTGTCGGTGGAACGCGAATGGCACGAGGCCATCCCCAGGATAACCGGTTACCATCTGGCCAACTATACGTTCAAAGGAAAATACACAGTGCAACGCATTCTTACTGCCATCTTGCCCAAACGCAGGCTGCCTAAGGGGTTTGAAGCCATGGGGCGGTCGCAGTGGCTTACTGCAACGCCCGAAAGCCTCAGGTATGCCATTGACTATGTCAAGAACAACGCATGGGTAAGTCGCTTCTTTAAGATGAGCTGGGCTGCCGATGAGCTCATTTTCCAGACCATACTTCATAACTCGCCCTATAAAGAAAGAATAGTAAACGACAACCTGCTTTATGTGGACTGGTCTGAGAAAAAGGCCAGCCCTAAGGTGCTGACAATGGACGATGTGCCTGCAATGGTCGCATCCGGAAAGCTTTTCGCCCGCAAATTCAATTCTTCGGTTGACACTAAAGTGCTCGACTATCTGGATGCCAACTGTTCCTGATGTATTTTAGCGCCATGAAGCTGGTTTCCATCATCACTATCAATTTCAACCAAAGCAAAGTGACCGAGGCTTTGCTGGCTTCTATACAACGACTCAACACCTATCCAGCCATCGAGATCATTGTGATTGACAATGCCAGCAGCGACGATCCTGTACCCGTGTGGCGGCAACAATACCCCGATATCACGTTCATACGCTCAGAAACGAACCTGGGCTTTGCCGGAGGCAACAATCTTGGCATCAGGCAGGCAAAAGGCGACTACCTTTTCTTCATCAACAACGATACGGAGATCACTGCCGGGGCCATTGAGGGGCTCGTTAAAACACTCGAAGAAAATCCGCAAGCCGGCATTGTCTCCCCTAAGATCCGCTATTTCGACCAGCCACAGATGCTGCAGTATGCTGGATTCACACCAATGAACTATTATACATGCAGAAATCGCTGTATAGGCCAATTCGAGAAAGACAACGGCCAGTACGACAACTTATCGGGCGAGACGGGCTACGTACACGGCGCTGCCATGATGCTTCGCCGCGAAGCCCTGCAGAAAGCTGGAGAAATGCCGGAAAACTATTTTCTTTACTATGAAGAGATGGACTGGTGCGAGGCCATAAAACGTGCCGGCTACAAAATATGGCTCAATATGCAGGCGCTCATTTATCACAAGGAGTCTGTGTCAGTAGGCGCGAGAAGCGCGATGAAAGAATATTTTATGAACAGGAACCGGATATTGTTCATCCGCCGCAATTGCAGCTTCGGCACCCGGGTCATATTCTTTGGCTATTTTCTCGCAGTCGTAACCCCGCGGAACATCATAACGTATATCAAAACCAGGCAAACAGCATTCATACCAATTCTGCTCCGCGCCATCGGGTGGAACATCATGCACAGCAAAAACAGTAAAGACCTCGGATTCACCATAAAATAAAGCTATGATCATTGCATTCTGGATAAGCTTGTTACTGGTATTTTACACCTTTTTTGGTTATGGCATCCTGCTGTTCCTCATGGTTCGGATACGCAGAACGTTGAAAGGAGCGCGGGAAATACCCGAAAACGAGGGCAAATGGCCTACGCTTACTGTACTGGTTGCAGCATATAACGAGGAAGACTTCATTGAACAAAAGATCAGCAACACACTTTCGCTGCAATACCCTGCCGACCGCATCCGGTATATCGTTGTTACTGACGGATCCACCGACCGGACCCCTGAAATAGTAGCCCGGCATGGTTTGCAGATCAAACTGCTGCACAAGCCGGAACGAAGCGGAAAAATAGCAGCCATGCATCGCGCCATGCAGGAAGTTGACACAGACATTGCAGTGTTTACTGATGCTAATACCTTCCTGAATAAAGAAGCATTGATGAACATAGCCCGCCACTATGCTGACCCGGGCGTTGGCGCAGTTTCCGGCGAGAAAAGGGTGCACATAGACGATGTTGCGGACGCAACAGCCGGCGAGGGATTTTACTGGAAATATGAGTCAAAGCTCAAGACATGGGATTCTGAACTCTATTCAGTTGTGGGTGCAGCAGGCGAATTGTTCAGTGTTCGAACTTCACTCTACGAAGGCGTGCCATCCCAGACCATTCTCGATGATTTTATGATCTCCATGCTCATCGCCAAAAAAGGATACAGGATCGTTTATGAGCCGATGGCCTACGCCACAGAGTCGGGCTCCGAGAGCGTAAAAGAAGAACTAAAGCGAAAAATAAGGATAGCGGCAGGAGGCATCCAATCCATCATCTGGCTGCGCGGCCTGCTCAACCCATTTGGCAACTTCATTCTGTCGTTTCAGTATGTCAGCCACCGCGTGCTGCGCTGGACCATAACACCATTCCTAATGATACTAAGCCTTGTGCTTAATGCGCCCATCGTTTGGAAGGGAGCCGATGTGGCCTATACTTTTCTGCTGGCATGCCAGATCTTATTCTATGTGCTGGCGTTGCTGGGCTGGCTGATGGAGAAGCAACATGTGCGTGTCAAAGCACTTTTCATCCCTTACTACTTTTGCATGATGAATTATGCCGTTGTCGCAGGCATCATGCGCTATTTTTCCGGCAGGCAGGGCGCTGCGTGGGAGAAAGCAAAACGGAAAATGTAGCTTCTATTTCTGGTGGTAGTGCTTGGGGTCGTGTCCAAAAATTGCCCCTTTGACGCGGATGATCAGGGACTTTAGCAAACCGCCATCCTGCTGCAGGTGCCGGTCAATCGTCCAAACAATAATATTGCTGCCGGGCATTCTTTTCAGCCGCCCCAGACCCTTGTCACGAAGCTTCAACGCCAGGTAACCATCTTCGTTCGCGCCCGGAGGATGCTCATACCCGTCCACCTGCAGGCATTGCGAACGCCGGAAACCCGACGAACAGCCATATACATTCATAGCCTCTTCTTTGAACCATCGCTTGAACATACGCAGCACGTCGGCCATGGTTTCATAGAGAAAATAGGAAAAACGTTTGTCGGATGGGCCAGGCAAAAATGCGAAGGTACCATACGTAAGCGCTATGTCCGTATTATTCTCCAGGGGTGTGATCATCGTTTCTATCCATGCAGGTGCATATATCGAATCTGCATCCGCGTTCAGGATATATTTGCCTGCCGCCGCCATAAGCCCCGCCGTGCGGGCGGCTTTTACGCCTTTTGTCGCCTCATTCACGCACCTGACCCCCGTAGAACGAACAAGTTCTTCTGTCCGGTCGGTAGAGTTATTGTTCACCACAATTACCTCAACAGAAAAATGGGTGATGTTAGCCGTTACGGAAACCAATGCATTCAGTATCGTGGCCTCCTCGTTATAGGCGGGTATTACCACCGTCACTTCCGGCGCTCCCTTCTGCAGCGTTTTATATTGCTGTCTCACAAGGTGCGCCTTTTCACGCTCGCCATACCTCAGCAAGTTCTTTATGCGCGTGGGAACAACGAGAGGCCTCATAGTGTTCGGAAAATCTTCGGGTGTTATACGTTCTCTTTCTGAAAAAGCGCCGGGATCGTTTTGAATATCAGGCGCAGATCGTTGATAAAACTGTGATTCTCAGCATAGGCGTTGTCCAGCATCATCCTTTCTTCGGACGACATCTCGCCCTTGCCCCTCTTTTCTACCTGCCAAAGCCCGGTGATACCTGCCGGCGCCTTAAAACGCAGCGCATATTTGTCTGTGGTCAGCTTTTCTGCCTCATATAACGGCAGCGGCCGGTTGCCTACAATGCTCATATCCCCTATCAGCACATTCCATAACTGTGGCAGCTCATCTATACTGGTGTTGCGCAGCACACGGCCTATCCTGGTAACACGCGGATCATTCTTGATCTTGATAAAGGCAGAGGAAGAAAGCGATCGCCGCGTTTTGATATAATCCTTTTCGCACCATTGGTGGTCATCAGCATACATCAACCTCGTGCAACTGGTGCCGTTGCGGATGCAGTGGTCACACAACATATTTGCTTCCATGGCTTTCGCCACCTCACTACCGCCTTCATACTGGTTCAGGTGCTTCAAGTCTTTCAACCGTTTGTCGGCATTCACATACATAGACCTGAACTTATAGAACTTGAATATCTTATACCCGGAGCCTACACGAAGGGAATAATAAAACACCGGCCCTTTCGACTCTATCTTCATGATAATAATGATGATCAGGAAGAAGGGTGACAGTAAAAGTAAGGCCGTCCCCGAAGCAATGATGTCAAAAAGTCTCTTGAACACAGGGGTCTTATAAGGCTTCACCATGCTCTGTGTGGCCTTGCGCTGCAGCTCATCCCAATGATCCGTCACAAAATTCACCCGCTTCTCAAATATTTCGCTTTTCACACCAGGGGTAAATATATCGGCTACACCAGCCTTCATGCAAAGCCGGTTAAGGTTTTCTGTTACTCTGTCGGAAATAAGGAAGAAGGGAACACTCGGGAAATGATTTTTTGCAAGTGTCTCCAGTGTGAAGATACCGAGCGTGCCCATAGCTTCACTACGCGAAACGATAGCGATGATATTGAGCTTTTGCCTGAGCCACTTGTCGCTCAGATCTGCACCATTTTTAAAGAATGATAGCTTCGCACCTCCGAAGTCGCAACAGCTAACCAGTTTGTCCGTGGCCTCGTCAGTATTCAGTATGGCTATAACTCCATTCTCTTTAACCGGCATAGATCTTATTCAATAGCGGTGCGCTGTTTAGTAGCTGAGTGTTTTTCCGGTTCTCCGTAAGATCGCCTTTATTCTCGCCTCAAGCTCGCGTGGGTTGAAAGGCTTCACAACAAAATCATCTGCACCCGCGTTCAGGCACTGAATACGTGTCTCAGTGCTTTCCTCGCCCGACAGAACGATCACAGGTATAGCGCTGAAGAAACCACTTAACCTCAGTTGCTCTATCAGCTCCAGCCCGCCCATGTGTGGTGTATTCAGATCTGAAATGATCACATCCGGCAAATTACCTTCACGCAGGTAAGCGAGCGTGTCCATTCCATTCGTAAACGCCATCACTTCAAATTCATTCTCAAGAGACTGAATCAATATCAACTGCATGATCGCATCATCCTCTACCACTATTACTTTAGGAAGCGACCTATTTGTTGAACTCATGTTAATGGACTGTGTTTTAATTTATCCGTAAAAATAAACGAATGTTCGATATAAACGGCCCCATCCGTAAAATATATATAACTGTAACGAAAAAATAACTAAGAAACTGTCTCATAGCGACTTACAACCCCGATTATTAAAAAATTGTTGCTTTTCTTTAATCATAAAAATGTCCGCGGGAACATTTGCAACAAAGCCATGTAAATCATATGGATTTTTCTGCAGCTCGTTAATTGCCCAATAACAAGGGCGCAAGGGCGCAGCGCACGGCCGCAAAGGGTTAAATGCTTATCTTGTTGCCAATTCGCAGCATCATGGTAAAAACAGGCGATTACAATACGCTTAAGGTAGTAAAGGAGGTTAATTTCGGTATGTATCTGGACGGTGGAGATACCGAGATACTGCTGCCCAAACGTTATGTGCCTGCCGGTCTGAAACCCGGCGATGAGATACGTGTATTCATTTATCACGATAATGAACACCGCCTGACCGCTACCACACAGCCTCCCCTGGGCGTTGTGGGCGACATTCTGATGATGGAAGCAGCCGACACCAATGCATCGGGCGCGTTTCTGAAATGGGGCATCATGAAGGATGTCTTTCTCCCGCTGTCGCAGCAAGTTTCAAACATCATACCCGGCCGGTCATATTTCGTTCGATTATATATCGATGAAAAGACCGGGATGGTGACCGCAACTGAAAAAATAGACCGCTTCCTCAGCAACTACGAACTTACCGTAAAAACAAATGACGAAGTGGACCTGGTGGTCTGGCAGATCACCGATATAGGTTACAAGGTCATTATCAACAACCTACATTTGGGTGTGCTCCATTTCAATGAAGTTTTCCGCGAGCTGAAGCCCGGTGATAAACTGCGTGGATTCGTAAAAAATATACGCCCCGACAATAAGGTAGATGTATCGATGGGCACCCGTGGCTACGAACGCGTGTCTGACGAGGAAACGAAGATACTTGACATGCTGCGCGAGAACAACGGCTACCTGCCATACAATGACAAGTCGGACCCTGATGATATTTATGGCTTCTTCGGCATCAGCAAAAAAACATTTAAGATGACGTTAGGCGCATTATATAAAAAACGCCAGATCAGCTTTACACAAACGGGCATTAAACTGGAAGAGGGAAATTAGACCATCCCGATCAGTGGCATTTCATCAGAGAAACCGGCAACCTTGTGGTTTCCCGGCCGCCTGCAACAAACATATAAACAACAAAATATAAAATCGTTATGGTACGGGAGTTTATCTTTAAGTGATAATACCGGCCAATGAAGATCACCTTTCACGGAGCAGCGCGTACAGTCACCGGCTCCAAGCACTTGTTAAGACTGAATAATGGCAGACAGATACTGCTGGATTGCGGCATGTTTCAGGGCATGGGCAAGGAAACCGACGAACTGAATCGCACATGGGGCTTCGAGCCTTCAGAAGTGAACCTCGTAGTTATTTCACACGCACATGTGGACCACGTGGGGCTCTTACCAAAACTGGTAAAAGACGGTTACCGCGGACCTATATACTGCACACCGCAAACAGCCGAAGTTGCAGAACTGCTGATGCTCGACTCCGCACACATCATGGAAAGTGACGCGATCCATGCCAACGTGATCCGTAAAAAGCAAAACAGAGAACTGATAGAACCGCTCTATACCGAAGAAGACGCGAAACGCGTGCCGGAGCTTTTTGTGACGGTGCCCTATAACGAGCACAAACAGATAGACGAGAACGTGGATCTGCTCTATACCGATTGCGGCCACATACTCGGAAGCGCCGCAATAAACCTCACCATCCGCGATAACGGAAAAACAACCCACCTCACCTTCAGCGGCGATGTCGGCCGGTATGGAGACCTCATTCTCCGCTCGCCAGAACCATTCCCACAGGCCGACTACATCATTATTGAATCCACTTACGGCAATAAACGTCACGATGTTCAGTCTGCATCGGCAGATCAACTGCTGCAGCATATCGTCCACACGTGCCTGCAGAAAAAAGGCAACCTGATCATCCCATCTTTCAGTGTGGGACGCACACAGGAGCTGCTGTATCTGCTCAATCAACTGGACAATGAAAAGCGATTGCCCCCGCTTGATTATTTTGTTGACAGCCCATTGTCGGTGCATGCCACAGAAATAGTGAAGCATCACCCGGAGTGTTTTAACAAACGGGTATCAGACCTTTTGAAGACCGACCATGATGTATTCTCATTCCCGGGCCTTACCTACGTTGTGGAAGCCGAAGAGTCAAAGCGGCTTGCAGAACGTGTGGAACCTTGCGTCATCATATCAGCATCTGGCATGGCCGAGGCTGGCCGGGTAAAACACCATATCGTAAATAACATCAGCAACCACCGCAACACGATATTACTGGTGGGCTATTGTGAACCGACATCCCTGGGTGCAAGGCTGAAACGCGGCGACAAGGAAGTAAGTATTTACGGAGAGAAATATGACGTACTTGCCGAAACCGAACATATAGACAGCCTGAGCGCACACGGCGACTACGAAGACCTTTGCCAATGGCTATCTTGTCAGCGACCCGAGGACGTAAAAAAACTGATACTGGTGCACGGCGAATATGAAGTACAGCAGGAATTCCGTGACCGGTTGATGCATAAAGGCTTTAAAGAAGTGATCATTCCGAAATTACACGAGATGGTGGGTTTGAACGATTAACTCCCGATTAGTATATATCTAAAATGATGTTTTATATGCCAATAAAGTATTAAATTAGCGTATACAAACTATCATTTATGAACCCTACTACTATCTTTCAATGTATGCCTGCGTTCAGGCCGGTTCCGGCGATCAGGATGATACGGTCACTGGCACGGTACGATTGCCGAATATTACTTGACTTAGAAGACGGCATCAAAGACCCCGAAAATGTGGCTGAGACCAAAAGGCGCAAGCAACAGGCACGAAAAGATCTTACAGCCATATGCGCTGCATTGCCCCGTCTGAAATTTGCAGTTCGCGTCAACGCCCTGGACACTACCGAATTTGAACCGGATGAACACCTGCTGCGTCGAGTGCCCAACATCACTTCTGTTTTCATACCGAAAGCGGAAGACGCCGATGCTATTGCCGCATTCGCCCGCCGTCACCCAAAGCATAAATTACATCTGATCGCCGAAACACGCAAAGGAGTTGCCAATCTCAATGCGCTGCTGGACACAGCGGCAAAGCAGCAGATAGAATATGTTTTTTTCGGCAACTACGACTACCATCTCGATACAGACATCTATCCTGTCCGCGAACAATACACTAAAGCGTATTGGGATATCGCTTCACCACTTATTGCCACTGTTGAGCGCCATGGGCTGAGGTTTGGCAACAGCCCCTATGCGCAGCTTGATGATGTGGGCACCCTGCAATTCATATACAGCCAACTAACAGAAAAATGCAGCAAGCCGTTTGCGATGATGTCGTTGCAGAGATGGCAAACCGCACAATACTGTGCAATTGCCAACGGCAATTGTGCACCTGTAAAGAAAAAATGCCGCACCGCAGATAGCCGGGAACTGGACATTCAATACCGTAACAGCATCGTAAACGGACTGAGCTTTGCCCTCAACAATATAACCAGGCGCATCATCACGCCCCACGAATACCTATTGTGGAAACAACAGCATGGCTAACTCATTGCACATAGCATTCATGGGTGGCTGTCTTAACAAGCAGCACGATATTGCAGATAGCGATAATTACATTACTGTGCTGCGAACAATGTTGCACGAACGGGGAACCGAAGCAACAACCGCTAAAGGGCTCTACCTGCACTACCATCACGCGGTGTCTAAAGTTGCGGAAACGATCGCGGTAAAAAAGCCCGATATTCTTTGCTTTTTCCTCAGGCCTTTCCCGTTGATCCCTTTGTTCAAACTCAGCATCAAATACCCAACAATCGAAGGTGGGGTAAAAAGCATGCTGCACCCCGCCCTGCTGAACAGGAATGCGGCATGGAACGTCGTCCTTTCAGACCATCAGACATTCGGCGCGTTCACTTATGTAAAAAGGCGAAGGGTTGCATTCCGCGACCTGAATATAGCCCTCGGGCTGGCATGCGGACTGGCTCCATGGGCACTCAGATACATGACCTCGGTGGTCAATGCCCTTAACAGAACCTGCAAGGAAGCAGGTGTGAAGTTAATAATAATGACACCGCCTAAAAGCCCCGGGTCGCTGATGGGCGACAGGGTGTGCCGGAAGACGGCAAAAGTGATCGACAGCTTCTGCCGGGAAAATGAGATATCCTGTATCGACATTCACGCCCTGCCTTATGATCGTTTCAGCGACGGAGTGCATTTAAAAAAAGAAGGACATCTGGAAATTGCTGAAATGATACATAAGAACTTACTGGCCATTCAGCAAAATATTGAATAAGCAACCGGCAATAAATTCCTAAGTTTTCCCATGTAGCGCTTTCGCCCGCACCGGCAAAAGAAGAACAGCAACACATGTAGCTGCCAGGATCGTTCCATAAACTATTGCGCCGAACGTCATTTCGTTGAATGATATGGATAATATTTTCTTGAAAAAAAGTAGTGAGCCCAGGTTGACTACGGCAACATTACATCCTGAAACTACCATCAAACAATATATTTTCCGGACCCTATACTCCTCCAGGAGTTTAAGAAAATTAAAATTGCCCGCAAATGAAGGAAGGATATAAATAGCATTGAAATACAAAAGCCCATAAAATAATTCAAGGGAACTGTGTCCAATTGTAGTGCACCAGAAGTACACAAAAATCTGCGAAATAAACAGGAAGGATACCGAATATGCGATCGCAGCTTTCATATATCTGAATCGAGTTCACTAAGTTACGCTATTCGTTGGAGAAAATTTGCCGGGTGAGTATCTTGGTTGGAAAAAGTGTTCATGTTGTTATCGGCATACAAAAACCCTGTTCTGTTTTTCTTAATATTCATAGTTTCATACTGCGCACAAGCCCAGGAAACCAGCGGCTATATGCCACCGTCCGACACAGCCGTGCAGAGCAGGTTAGCACAATGGCGGGATCTCAAATTCGGGCTGCTGATGCATTGGGGCACCTATAGCCAGTGGGGCATTGTTGAGAGCTGGAGCATCTGCCCCGAGGACGAAGGCTGGACCCAACGAAAGGGACCTTATGCTGATTCATATACCAACTACGTGCGTGCATATGAAGACCTGCAGCATACCTTCAACCCCACAGGCTTCGACCCCGGAGATTGGGCAAAGGCCGCAAAAGACGCCGGCATGCGATACGTCATCTTCACCACCAAGCACCACGATGGATTTGCCATGTTCGATACCCACCAGAGCAACTACAAGATCACAGATCCAAGCACGCCATTTTCGAAAGACCCGCGCGCCAATGTGACCCGCACCATATTTGATACGTTCCGTAACCAAGGGTTTATGACAGGTGCCTATTTCTCAAAAGCCGACTGGCACTCCCCTTACTACTGGTGGCCTTATTTCCCGCCGAAAGACAGGCACGTGAACTATGACCCGGCAAAATACCCTGACCGGTGGCAGCAATTCAAAGACTATACCTATAACCAGATAGAAGAGCTGATGACAGGCTATGGTAAAGTGGACATCCTGTGGCTGGATGCCGGCTGGGTGCGACCCAACGCCGCTTCAGACTCAGTGAAAGGCTGGCAGGAAACGATACGTTATAACGAGGATATTGATATGCCCCGGATAGCCGGAATGGCGCGCAAACACCAACCCGGACTTATAGTGGTGGACCGCGATGTACCCGGCCCTTATGAGAATTACACTACGCCCGAGCAACAAGTGCCAGGCGCACCACTGGATCACCCATGGGAAACCTGCATGACCATGGGCGACTCATGGAGCTATGTACCGCACGACAATTATAAATCCGTCACACAGATCGTGCAACTGCTGGTAAAGATCGTATCGCGGGGTGGCAACCTGCTGTTGAATGTAGGCCCCGGCCCGGATGGCAAATGGGATCCGGTTGTTTACGACCGGCTAAAAGGCGTTGGCGACTGGATGAAAAATAATAGCGTGGGCATTTATGGTTCCCGGCCGGTTTGGCCTTTTTCTTCAGGCAACATGTTTTATACGCAAAGCAAGGATGGCAACCGAATTTACGTGTATGTGCTGGCAGACATTGATACAGTGAAGCTGCCTGCAATATTGGATATCCCGCTGGTCAGCCGCGGAAAGGTGAAACGGGTAACCCTCGCCGGCCAACAGACAAAAGTGGGCTGGCACGCAACGTCGTTCGGCATCCAGGTAGTCAATACCACCGATATCAATGCACTGAAATTGCAGCATGCATTGTGTTTCGTGATCGACTATAAATAGTTGCCGCGCATGCAAGGCGCAGATTTCTGTAATTTGCCGGCCAATTATGCGGCCGATCATTTTTTTCATTTTAGTATATAGCTGTTTTTTCACCGCTGAAGCCACCGCGCAGGACGCATATAAGAACACGTCCCTGGCACCGGAAGTGCGTGCAGCCGACCTTCTGCACAGGCTCACACTCAAGGAAAAGGCCATGTTGCTCGGCTACAGCAATACGGGCATTCCCCGCCTCGCCATACCTGCTTACAACTGGTGGAGCGAAGGACTGCATGGCGTGGCCCGCGCTGGCGAGGCAACTGTTTTTCCCCAGGCAATTGGAATAGCTGCCACCTTCGACCGCAACCTCGTTCAACAGATCGGCAGCGCTATATCCACCGAAGCACGTGCTAAGTATAACCTGGCCACGGCCCGTGGCAACAGGGGCATGTATGTCGGCCTCACGTACTGGTCGCCCAACATCAACATATTCCGCGACCCACGTTGGGGCCGCGGACAAGAAACCTATGGCGAAGACCCCTACCTGACCGGAGAGACCGGCATGGCTTATGTGCTCGGCATGCAGGATACCTTACCCGGCAAATTGAAAATTGCTGCTGCTGCCAAGCACTTCGTCGCCCATAGCGGCCCGGAACAGGTGCGCGACACTTTTAACTCCATAGTTATAGAAGAAGATTTGCACGATACCTACCTGTACGCCTTTGGCAAACTGGCACATAACGGCGTGGCCGGGGTAATGACTGCATACAACAGGTTGAACGGAGTACCTGTGTCTGTAAACGCACCCATGGTGCGCCAGACGTTACGTGATCGTTGGGACTTCAAAGGATATGTGGTCACCGATTGTGGTGCACTCGATGATGTTTTTGGCCCCCACCACTACCTGCGTAGCAGCGAAGAAACAGCCGCAGCGGCGATAAAGACAGGCATCAACCTCGACTGTTCCGATGTGTTGCAAACCGACGTGGAGAAAGCCATAAAAGATAAATTGATCACTGATGCCGATGTAGACAGCGCACTGCTGCCACTCCTTGTTACACAAATGAAACTGGGCTTCTACGATCCGGAACTGTCATCACCCTACCACAGCTACCGGGAGGATAGTATTCACAACGTAGCTCATATAGCCCTGGCAAGAAAAGCGGCAGAAGAATCGATGGTACTACTGCAGAATGAACACCACACATTGCCACTGAACCCGGGTAAAATAAACAGCATCATGGTTACCGGCCCCAACGCCGCATCGCTCGATGCACTCGCTGGCAGCTACCATGGCGTAACCAGTCAGATGGTGAGTTTTGTGGAAGGCATCACAGCCTCAGTTGGCAAGGGCGTCCGGGTGGAGTATGACATGGGCGCAGGCGAAACAGACACCGTTCATTTCGGGGGTATATGGTGCGCCGGCAACGCGGATGTGACCATAGCCGTTGTAGGGCTGCTGCCCGTAAATGAAGGTGAGGCTGGCGACGCATTTCTTTCACCCGCAGGGGGCGACCGTGTTTCCCTCAGTCTGCCGGCCAGCCATGTAGCCTACCTGAGGGCGCTGCGGCGGGCGGTTAAAACACCCATCATTGCCGTAGTTACTGCGGGCAGCGCGGTTGACATTGCAGCCATAGCCCCTTATGCCGATGCCATCATCCTGGCCTGGTATCCCGGCGAGCAGGGCGGCAACGCGCTGGCCGATATTGTGTTCGGCAAGACATCCCCATCTGGCCGGCTCCCGGTTACCTTCTATCGTTCCGTAACAGATATTCCTGTTTTCACCGACTACAGCATGCAGGGGCGCACCTATCGCTACTTCCGTGGCCAGGTGCAATACCCGTTCGGTTATGGGCTCAGCTACTCCACTTTTACCTATGAGCCGGTGCAAATGCCCGATGCAAAATACAACGATGACGATACGATCAGCATGGCTTGCCGGGTCACCAATACCGGTAGCATGTGCGCCGATGAAATAGTACAAGCCTACATCAGTTACCCGCTGGAAGGTCATTTACCAATAAAAGAACTGAAGGATTTTGAGCGCATCACATTAGCACCCGGAGAAAGCAAAGTAGTGACGCTCCGTGTGCCGGTGGAAGAGTTGAAAAAATGGGACAGCAAACATTCTGCAGACAAACTGTATAGGGGCCGCTATACCCTCAGCGCTGGGCCTAATTCAGCCGACCTCCGGGTAAACGGTAGCTTTTTGGTGAAATAAGTCGCTTCCTACCCCATCATTATCCCCGCAATAGTCGCCGAGAGGTAAGATGCAAGCGTGCCGCACAAAAGCGCGCGCATACCCAGTCGGGCCAGGTCTGCACGGCGCTCTGGGGCAATGGCCCCAATGCCGCCTATCTGCATGCCCACACTGCTGAAATTAGCAAAACCACAGATGGCTATTGTAACAATTGTAAGCCCCTTGGGTGTAACCACCTGCACCTTGTGACCAGTGAGATTACCGAATGCGATGAACTCATTGATGGTCAGTTTCTGTCCAAGCAGTGTGGCAACGCTTTGCACATCCTGGCCCGGAACACCCATAGCCCAGGCAAACGGGCGGAACAGGTAACCGAAAATGAAATTCAGCGACAGCCCTTGATGAATATGAGCCAGTATAAAATCTAAGAACTCCACTAACGCTATGAACCCGATCAGCATAGCGATCACATTCATAGAGATCTTGAACCCATCCGCTGCGCCATGCGAAATGGCATCTACCAGGTTAGTATAATCGGTCTTCACGTCCAGCTTCACCTTCCCCATTGTCGGCGATTCCTCCGTCTCCGGGAATACGATCTTGGAAATGACCAACGCGCCCGGAGCGGCCATCAGGCTGGCGGCCATCAGGTAGTCGGCGCGGGCGCCCATATTGGCATAAACGATCAGTATGCCGCCCGCAATACATGCCAGGCTACCGCTCATAGATGCCAGCAACTCGCTGCGGGTCATAGTGGGTATATAACCACGTATCATTACCTGCGCTTCAACCTGGCCCACAAATGCACTGGCCACATTGCTCAGCGCCTCGGCGCCGCTCACCCGCATCACAAAGTTCATGCCCCGCGCCACCATTGATACAATGAACTGCATCACTCGCAGGTAATAGAGAATGGCCACCAACACACAAACCAGGATGATAGTTGCTGTTACATTGAAGGCGAAAACAAAAGAGGATACTTGTCCATAAGTAACAAAGCCTCCTTTATGGTCTGTAACGCCAATGCCGCCGTACACAAATCCTGCTCCCTTCTGCGCAAAACCTTCCAGCTTCTGCATGCCCCTGCCCAGGAACTGGAAAAAGTTATTCACTGCAGGCACCTTCAGAATGAGCGCTGCAATAACGATCTGCAAAGTGAGCCCGCTGACAACCAGGCGCAGGTTGATCTTTTTTTTATTATTCGAAAAAAGAAAAGCGATGCCCAGAATAAGCAATATGCCGATAAGGCCGGTAAATCGCGCCATTTGCTGTAAATTAAATTAACCCACAAGATATGACCCATTGAGACACTGACGTGCACAATAGCTAACTTTGCACGGCTTAATTCATATTAACTTAACATTGAACGCAGTAAATGATAAGAGTAGGTAAGATCGTTGCGACACACGGGCTGCAGGGCTGGGCGGTGATGACCCACATTACCGGGTCGTCAGACTGGCTGAAAAACGGCCAGGCACTGATGGTGGAGATGCAGAAAGGCAGCCTGATACCCTACTTTGTGGAAGAGTTCAAAGCCACATCCAACGAAGAATATATGGTGAAGCTGGAAGACGTGGCTACAGTAGGCGAAGCAAAGCGCCTGATAAAAAGGCACGTATATGTTGATGAATCCGTGCTTTCCGCTTATGCAAAGGACTCGCCGCTGATGTGGATCGGGTTCCAGGTCACCGATGTCCATAAAGGTTTGCTGGGCCCTATAGAAGACGTGATGCAGACCGGCACGCAATGGGTGGCCACACTCACCATTGATGGCAACGAAGTGCTGCTGCCTCTGGTGCCGCAAATGATAAAGGATGTGAACATCCGCAACAGGCGGATCATTATGGAATTGCCGGATGGCCTGCTGGAAGTGTATTCGGGCTAATAACAAACGAAACGAGATGCGAATAGATATCATTACCGTTGTACCCGACCTGCTGGATAGTCCCTTCAGCCATTCTATCATGAAACGGGCCAGGGAGCGCGGGCTGCTGGAAGTGCATGTGCACAACCTGCGCGACCATACGCCATATAAACAGGCACAGGTGGACGATTACCAGTTTGGCGGTGGCGCCGGTATGGTAATGATGCCCGAACCATTGGCCATACTGCTCGATAAACTTAAGGCAGAACGGACATACGATGAAGTGATATTCATGACACCCGATGGTCAGCAATTCGCACAGAAAATGGCCAACAATCTGTCTCTTAAAAATGACCTCATCATTATCTGCGGGCATTACAAGGGTATCGATGAGCGCATACGGGAACATTATGTTACCCTCGAAATATCTATCGGCGACTATGTGCTCAGTGGCGGCGAATTGGCTGCTGCTGTGGTCGTGGACGCTGTTGGGAGGCTGATACCGGGTGTGCTCAACGATGAGACGTCAGCCTTGTTCGATTCCTATCAGGATGGCATGCTGGCCCCGCCCGTTTATACCCGTCCCGCCGACTTCAGGGGATGGAAGATACCCGATGTACTGTTATGCGGTGACCCTAAGAAAATAGATGAAAGGCGGCACGAACAATCCCTGAAACGAACTGCTGAGCGCAGACCTGGAATGTTGGACTCTTGAGAAAGTAAAAGGGTAAAAAAGGCAAAAGATAAAAAGCCTATTAGCCTATTAACCTATTAACCAGACTACAAAGAATGCATACTTACCTCGTAGCCGGTAGTGAACAGCGGGCCGTTCTTGATGCTGTAGAAATACGATACTGAATCGTTAGCAGTATAATAAGTGAAAGTCGCAGTCTTAAGGTTACCCCCGGCTGTCTGATCCCATTGAGAGAGCGACAACGTCAGTTTCTGATAAACTGAGTCGTAAGAATATGCGGTATAGAACAATGAATCGTTGCGGAAAGAGATCACAGAATCGTTCAGCGGATAGATAGACAAAGTATCGCGGGAGCTTACAGAACCCGAAGTGCCATATGTAATGGTGCTGGCAGCAAATACCTTGCGCTCATTCAGCCCCTTAATGAAGGTCTTACCCTGGTCGGTTGGGGCTACATAAACGGTATAATTGGTACGGCGGCAGGCGCCCAGCAGAACAATGGAAACGAGCAATAAGGCAAGCGTTCTTTTCATATCTTGATCGTACGTAAGGCGTAAAGATAATTGTTTTGAAAAAACAATGCAACCTTTCGGGGGACACCTTCGAAAGGTTGATGCAAAACCGGCCAGCCGGCCACCTACCCCACCATTTCAGCAGACTTTACCGTATTGGCCCATTCCAGCAACGACGCATATTGCTCGTCTATCATGTCATGGGGCAGGGCAAAAGGCGAATGTTTTGTGGTAAGAAACACAGTATGCATATTCAGCCTGCGGCCAAATTCCATATCACTCATGCTGTTGCCCACCATAATGCTGCGCCTGAAGTCTATTTCCGGGAAATCTTCCCGCGCCTGCTGGGCCATACCAGTGTTCGGCTTGCGGTTGTGGTCTTCGTCGGTGGTAGCCGTGCAGGCATATACTTTATCGATACGGCCACCCTCGTGCCCTATTTCGGCACACATATTAGCATGTATCTCCCGTAGCGTATCAACGGTCATGATCCCCTTGCCCACGCCGCGCTGGTTGGTCACCACCACTATATTGCCAAATACGCTACTCAGCATCTGCATAGCGGCATGCACCCCTTCCAGGAATTCAAATTCTTCCCATTTTGTTACGTAGGAACCCAGTATCTCCGTGTTCAGCACCCCATCACGGTCCAGGAACAGCGTCCACGACCGGTCTAATCCAGGCTTATTTTTCAAAAACTCCATTTCGTCTCTCCTTTACTTTTCAAACAACATCTGTTCAACCAATTCACATATGATATGCCCCACAGTTATGTGCGACTCCTGTATGCGGGGCGTGTCCTTGCTGGGCATATTCAGCAGGTGGTCGCTGCAATCCTTCATTTTACCGCCTGTCTCTCCTGTAAGTGCAACAGTTATCATGCCGGACGCTTTAGCCTGCTCAAACGCCTTGATAATATTAACAGAATTACCGCTGGTACTCAGGCCCACCAGCACATCACCGGGGCGGCCCATGCCTTTTACTATGCGGCTATACACAACGTCATAGCCATAATCGTTAGCCACTGCAGTCATATACGAAGAATTGCAGTGCAGGGCTTCCGAAGGCAGCGGATCGCGGTCTGTATAGAAGCGGCCGCTGAACTCTGCCGCCAGGTGCTGGGCGTCCGCAGCGCTGCCGCCATTGCCGCAGAAAAGCACTTTTCCACCGTTGCGGAAACAATTTGCGATGAGCGTAGTTGCCTCTTCGATCCTTGCCAGAAGCGCATCATCTGCCAGAATAGCCTGCTTAACGTTTATAGAAGATTGTATTACGGATCTTATTTTTTGTTGCATGTATCTACATTCAAAGTAAACGATAAAAGTCTATAGAATAACACAAAAATAGGCTCCCCGGCACAGGAAATTGCTTTTTTTTAACAAACACTGTCGCCGTTCTGAATTGAGTGTTGAAAACCGGCACCATCTCGATTACCCGCTGACTTTCCGGGGGCTGAACCCATAGCCATTACCTGGAGAGCTTGTCGATAAGTGAAAATTCCTTCTTCTCCGGATTGAAGCGAACACGGTAAATACCATTGTATTTGTGCCGGATATAGTTCCCATCTGCATCCATTTTCATGTCCGTCGGAATCGGTATGACAAAGAGCCAAATGTGCACAAATAATGTATTCTCTGCCACATGCCCTTCGAGCCTGCGGCTATATAGGTTACCATCGCGCACAGCCATCTTGTGCCACTTGCCTTCCCTGTTACGGTCCCACCATTCACCCTTGTCGTACAGGGCCACGAACGACCCGATCTTACCGCCCTTGCTGCCGTCATCGCTATAATAAAACGAAGTAATATCCCTCCGGTGGCGGCCTACATGGCTCGCTTTTTCCTTTCGGTAAATTTTTACAGTATCCGGTTGGTTATTGAGCAATTGATCGGCAGTGCGGTATAACCCTTCTTTATAGGTGTTTGTGCAATAAAACGGATACCTCGCAAACACCCCATAGTACCGGCCTATAGCCTCACCCTCGGTATAAGATGGCCCTGCAAGCGATTCCCCGGCCGTTCCGGCTTTTTCCAACGCATATTTCAGCAACGCACTTGCCGCAAGCCCTGTAACCTGTACCCTCGGATAACATTCTACAAGCGTGTCTATAGTGGTCACCAGCCGGTGGTCACGGCCGTCAACCAGAAATACGTCGGCATGCATATAGACGGTAGCATTCATTTCCGGAGCTATATCCACGTACAGGTCGTGCACCACAATAAGGCAAGTTCTGTTACCTGTTGAATGGCCTGCCAGCATGTGCCGTGTACATTCATTGGCGCTTTCTTCCAGCTTTCCGTCTATATCGATCCTCAACGGGTGGTGCCGGTGGCGTTTAGAAACAATACCCAGGCTGTCGTTATGCTTTCGTGCATCCATCACCCGCACATCCCGGATCGCCAGCATTGTATCACAATGCAGTGTGCTATCGAAACGAAACACAACGGAAGACCTGTGCGCAAGTGATGACACACTGATGCAGCAGGCAAAAACAAGCAGCAGAAACAACTTTCGCGTTGTAGGCATATATATTACGTATAGGTGGTAACATCAAAAATAATGAATAAAGGCTGCTTTGCTATTATGCCTGTCCCGCAACTAGTCCAGGCATGCCGACCTGTTCCGATTTGACGGAAGCCTGTCGCTTGCTTACCCTACATACTAACAAAAGTCACCTGGAACTTTTTGCCTGATGCACACTTTGCCCGCAGGCGCATAGTAGGGCCATGATAAACAGAAGGGGAAAGGTGTTTTTCATAAGGGTGTAAAGATAAGTGGGAATTAGATGGGGGTGCAAGCGAGGCAATTGCTTTTTGGGGGACCAAGTGGGACTTTTAGACCAGTGGGAACTAAGACTCTGAAAAAGTTACAATAAGCATTTGGTTTGGGAATTTCTCATTTAGGATACGTAACACTTTCGTCAATCCATGTTTTTGTAGTGAAGTTGTAATTCTTTCCATTTAAGTCTTTCATTTGATTCACGTAGTCAATTAGCAGCTTAACGGAATCTGGGTGATTGGCGGAGATAAGAATCCCTTGAGTGGGCTGTATTCCGTCCAACACTGCTCCATCCCAATACATCTTCAATTGATAAACATCCTTTACCCCAGTAAAGTCTTTTTTTCCCTCGTACAAGACAACTTCGTTATGACTATGTATATACAAGTCGACTGGAATCTTCTCTTTGATACCCTTGTATACTTTTTGTTCCCGAGAAACAGTCTTTGGATCTGGAATATGTGTTTTTTTATATTTTTCCAACATATCAAATAGATCACTTTCGTCATGGGCCTCATCAATTTCTTTAAACGGATCTGGCATTGAGTTCCTAACCCATTCTAATATCCTCTCAAACTTTCCGTCACCCTCCCGCAAGCCGTTCTTTGACGTCCTGGTAACAGGAAGAGCTAACCTATTTTCTGAAATTATATCCACCATGACCAACAAGTGATTGTACATGTTATGCCGTTCGCGTAGCCACACTTCTTTAAAAAGATTGCTTTCCAATACCCGGCCATTAATTCTTATTTCAAGTCCTGAGGAAGACATATTCTTTCTGTAGTATTTCTTGTACACGCTGGCGTTAATAGAACCGAACGAATATTTCATTTTTACTGTTCCGCCCCCCAAGTCAAGCAACTTTTCCCCTTGACCAGGGCTGTAATACTGGAGCCAATTTGGTAAAATTGCGGCAACAGACTTTTGAATGCTATTACCTGTCTTATCTTCGCCAAGTATCGTAATTGTAGCTTTATTTTCTTGAATTATTCCTGAATATATATATCCTAAGTCTTCAGAAAATATGTCTAGCAAAGTCTCAAAATTTGAAATATTTCCTCCAATGCCCTTTTTCAAAGTGTTGAAAAGATCACTTTCACAGGTAAACTCTATGTATGTACCCGACCCGTTTAGCTCACCTGGCCAGCTCTCTTCAGTAATATTAAGTATCGCTGCCTCATAGCCATCAATTTTATATGATGCACTGATTTTCTTAAATGTATTCTCAGTAAAATCACTTTTTGTTCTTGAGCAAACTTTCCAATGCAAGTTTTCAATATCAGCTGAAGCAAGTGCATGTTTAAGTCCGAAGCCGTGTTCATTAAGGGGTGTTTCTGCACCTGCCTTGTTCCCTAAAGAGAATGCGACGTCCAAGTCGTACATACCCGTTCCTGAGTCCTCAATTGAAACGAAAATTTTGCCGGTGCTTCGTTCTTTTATTTTAATAATGATACTCTTGCTTAAAACCTTGTTCTTTATGAAATTTGAAATCGAGTTATCAATGAACTCACACATTATCTGCGAAAAACTATCAAAATGACCTCCAATTCCTTTCCATAAATCATTTGCTGTAGGGCTATTCTTAATTTGAATAATTGTTGGCATATGTGCTGATTTAGGGTTGCAATCTACTACATTATTCAAATTGGCAGCCGATGATCACCCCAATTATCTATTGCCCTCATTGGCGCAAGTCTTTTTGACTTGTGCCTAACGCGCCGCAAGTGTTTTTCACTTGCCTCCAAAAAACCTCATCGCCTGGCAAAAACTTTTCCACCCACAACAACCTCACAACCAGCCCACCCAACACTGGTACACTGCTAATTGTGCATATCTCTTTTTGCCCACAACCCGTCACTACCCTACCTTGCCTCAAGCTCTTTGAAAACACCGTATGCGCACATTCCATTTGCGAACCTCAGCGCCTTAGCGGCTCCGCGGTTAAACCCAAGCAATAGTTATCATCCTTAGTCCAGTTGAAGGACACGTCGATGATTGCCCGATTCGCCGGGCCATATCGGGCAATGGCTAAGCAGGCAATGTGGACAATAAACATTTGAAAACCAGGCAACCACATAGGTACCGTGGATAACCATTGCCCGATTACTTGTTTTTATTCTGCCGGGCAATGGTTTTTCTACCCCACTGGTCCAAGCCTCCGCTTGGACCACACAACCACTGGTCCAGGCATCTCGCCTGGACCACACATTTGCAGGCGTCTCGCCTTCGCCCCAACACCTCCCCCACAAAAAAACCGTAACTTTGCACCTTTTTAACTTGCAGAGAGGTAGAGTCACACGACTATCTACTAAGTACTCTCTACTATCTACTAAAAAATGTACGAAAAGGAAATAGCGCGCAGGCGCACATTTGCCATCATATCGCACCCGGATGCCGGTAAAACCACGCTTACCGAAAAACTCCTGCTGTTCGGTGGCGCCATACAGGTGGCCGGCGCGGTAAAGAGCAATAAGATAAAGAAGCATGCTACCAGCGACTTTATGGAAATTGAACGCCAGAGGGGTATCTCCGTGGCTACTTCCGTAATGAGCTTTGAGTATAACGATACCCTCATCAACCTGCTGGATACTCCCGGTCACAAGGACTTTGCCGAGGATACCTATCGCACCCTCACCGCTGTGGACAGCGTGATACTTGTGATAGACAGCGTGAATGGTGTCGAAGACCAGACGCGCAAGCTGGTGGAAGTATGCCGCATGAGGGACACACCCATCATTGTATTCGTGAACAAACTGGACCGCGATGGTAAATTCCCGTTCGACCTGGTGGATGAAATTGAAAAAGAACTGAAACTGAGCCTGCACCCGCTCTCCTGGCCTATCAACATGGGTAAGGAGTTCAAAGGAGTGTATAACCTGCACAACAATAGCCTGAACCTGTTCACCGCCAGCCAGAAGTCGACTGAAGAGAATACCGTTCCTATCGCAGATATCAACGATAGCCTGCTGGACGAAAAAGTGGGCGAACGCGACGCCAATCAACTGCGCGAAGATGTGGAGCTGCTGACCGGCGTTTATGGCGAGCTCAACGTGCCTGCTTACCTCGAGGGCAAAGTATCTCCCGTGTTCTTTGGTAGTGCGGTCAACAACTTTGGTGTAAAAGAGCTTTTGGACACCTTTATACAGGTAGCCCCCGTGCCGCAGGGCCGCGCTACAGACAAGCGTTTTGTGGAAGCAGAAGAACCTAAGTTCACCGGCTTCATCTTTAAGATACACGCCAACCTGGATCCCCGCCACCGCGACCGTATCGCGTTCCTGCGCGTATGCAGCGGCCGCTTCCAGCGCAATACTTATTACAAGCATTGCCGCCTCGGCAAAGATGTACGTTTCAGCAATCCATACTCATTCATGGCCCGCGAAAAGGACGTTATCGAAGAAGCCTATCCAGGCGATGTGGTGGGTCTGTTCGATACCGGCAATTTCAAAATCGGCGATACACTTACAGAGGGCGAAATGCTGCAATTCACGGGCATCCCTACCTTCTCGCCAGAGATATTCAAGGAACTGGTGAACAAGGACCCGATGAAGACCAAGCAACTGGAAAAGGGCGTAATGCAGCTAACGGATGAGGGCGTAGCCCAGCTCTTCACCCAGCATGGCGGCAACCGCAAAATAATAGGCTGCGTGGGCGAACTTCAGTTTGAGGTGATCCAGTACCGCCTGCTGCAGGAATATGGCGCTTCATGTACATTCACCCCACTGTCCTTCTACAAAGCCTGCTGGATAACCGGCGATAAAACAGCTATCGACAATTTTGTGCGCTTCAAGCAAAGCAACATCATGGAGGATAAGGATGGCAACCTGGTGTACCTGGCACAGAGTGAATGGTTCTTGAATACCGAACGACAGAACAACCCAGATATCGAGTTCCATTTTACTTCCGAGTTTAAGACGGCGATGAAGAGTTAATTTGGCAATTCGACAATGTGTTGGAATGCGACAATGTGGTTTTAACCGCTAAGGCGCTAAGTACAGTACGAGTAAGCAATTAGACTTTGCGCCTTAGCGTCTCTGCGGTTAAACATCAAATTGCTGTTTTATTACATTTTACAACACTTTATACGGGCAAATAAGGTTACCTTTGCAGCCCCAAATTAATATTTTACCATATGCCAGGATTTACAGTAGCCATAGTTGGAAGACCGAACGTGGGCAAATCGACCCTGTTCAACAGGTTGCTGGAGCAGCGCAAGGCCATAGTTGACGACGTGAGCGGCGTAACCCGCGACCGCCAGTATGGCATTGCCGACTGGAATGGCAAAGTCTTTAACCTTGTTGATACCGGCGGCTTTGTTGCCAACTCGGAAGACGTGTTTGAGAAAGAGATACGCAAGCAGGTGCATATAGCCGTTGACGAGGCCGACCTGATTCTGTTTGTGTGCGATGCCGTTACCGGCATTACCGACCAGGACCAGGACATGGCCAACATCCTGCGCCGCAGCACCAAGCCGGTCTTTTTGCTGGTGAACAAGGTGGACAATAGCGAGCGCGCCCTTTTTGCCACTGAGTTCTATGCACTGGGTATCGAAAAGACCTACATGCTCTCCTCTATCTCTGGCAGCGGCACCGGCGAAATGCTGGATGATCTGGCCTCTAATATAGTTGAAGATGCCTCGTCGCCTGAAGTGGACGCCAACGGCAACCCCTTACCCAAATTTGCCATCATTGGCCAGCCCAATGCAGGTAAAAGCACCCTGCTCAACGCACTGGTAAACCAGGACAGGACCATCGTATCTGATGTTGCCGGCACCACACGCGATACCATCCACACGCATTACAAGCTCTTCGGCAAGGAGTTCATGCTCATAGATACTGCGGGCATACGCAAGAAGAAGAATGTGCATGAAGACCTCGAATTCTATTCGGTGATCCGCGCCATTCGCGCTATGGACGAAGCCGATGTGTGCATGATGCTGATAGACGGCCAGGTGGGTATGACGGCTCAGGATGTTAGCATTTTCAGCCTCGCAACCCGCAAAGGCAAGGGCGTGGTGATACTGGTGAACAAATGGGACCTGGTACCCGATAAGCAGACCAACAGCGCCCGCGACTACGAAAAGCAGATCAAAGAACGCATATCGCCGTTCACAGATGTGCCGGTAGTATTTGTTTCAGCTAAAGATAAAACACGCATCTTCCAGGCGATGGAAAAGGCATTGGAAGTGCATGAGAACAGGGTACGCAGGGTGCCTACATCAGAGCTGAACGAGATCATGCTGAAAGAGATAGAACGCTACCCGCCACCAATGACGCGCGGCTACTCTATCAAGATCAAGTTCTGCCAGCAGGTGCCAACAGCAGTGCCATCATTCGCGTTCTTCTGCAACCACCCGGATGGCATAAAAGAACCCTATAAGAATTTCTTAGAAAATAAAATAAGGTCGCACTTCAAGTTCAGCGGTGTGCCGGTAAGGATATTTGTGCGGCAAAAATAAAAAAAGTACGTAAATTTGTACTTATGGAAGTACTTAATTATACCGATTTCAGAAAAAATCTGAAAACTGTACTTGACAAAACGGTCGATAACCACGAAACAGTGATCATATCAAGAAGCCAGGACCGGGATGTCGTTATCTTGTCTTTGCATGAATACAATTCATGGATGGAAACCATGCATCTGCTACGTAGCGACCGGAACAGGCAGAGGCTTATGGAATCAGTACGGGATATAGAACAGGGAAAATTTGAACAACACCAACTGAACGAAGAGTAACAATGAAGTTGTGTTGGACCGCTCAGGCATGGAACGATTACTTGTATTGGCAACAAACAGACAAGCAGATCATGAAACGCATCAATGAGTTGATAAAGGATTGTTTGCGCCAACCGTTCACAGGTATTGGCAAACCTGAACCTCTAAAAGAAGAATTGCGGGGACTATGGTCAAGGCGTATAACTGACGAACATAGATTAGTGTACAAGGTAACGGATGAATATTTGATCATCAGTCAGTGCAGGTATCATTATTGATCGCGATAAAACAAGAGCTATAAAGGCGATGTAATAAAAGATCCCTTTTAGGGATTGGGCTAATTTTATTAGATGAAAACAAGAAAACTGAAGCAGGATAAGGTGAACATCATAACACTTGGATGCTCCAAGAATATGGTGGATAGTGAGGTGCTGAGCGGGCAATTGCATGCCAACGGCATTGCCGTGGCGCATGAGAACCGCAAGCTGGACCACAATATAGTGGTAGTGAACACCTGCGGCTTCATAGACAAGGCCAAGGAAGAAAGTGTGAATACCATTTTGGAGCAGGTGGACCTGAAACGCGAAGGCAAGCTGGATAAGGTCTACGTCACCGGCTGCCTTAGCGAGCGCTATCGCCACGACCTGGCCAACGAGATACCCGAAGTGGATGCATGGTTCGGCACTATGGAACTGCCGATAATGCTGAAACAACTGAATGCAGATTACAAAGCTGAGTTGCTGGGGGAACGCTTGCTGAGCACCCCAAAACACTATGCTTACCTCAAAATATCTGAAGGATGCAACCGCACCTGCTCTTTCTGCGCCATTCCGCTGATGCGCGGCGGCCACGTTTCCAAAACCATTGAAGAGGTGGTAGCCGAAGCCCGCAAGCTCGTCAGCATGGGCGTAAAAGAGATCATGCTTATTGCCCAGGAACTTACTTATTATGGCCTGGACATTTACAAGAAGCGCGCCCTAAGCGAGCTGCTGAAGCACCTGAGCGACGTAGAAGGCCTGCACTGGATCAGGCTGCACTACGCTTATCCCCACAAATTCCCGCTGGATGTGCTGGACGTGATGCGCGAGCGCGACAACATCTGCAACTACCTGGATATGCCGCTGCAGCATATATCAGACAATATGCTCACAGCTATGAAACGCCAGATAACCCGCAAGGAAATAGTAGAGTTGCTGGCTGCTGTGCGCGACCGCGTGCCGGGCATCTGCATCCGCACAACACTCATCACCGGCTTCCCCGGAGAAACGAGGGATGACGTTGAAGACATGAAGCGATTCCTCGAAGACGCCCGCCTCGACCGCGTAGGCATCTTCACCTACTCCCACGAGGAAAATACATCGGCCTATGAACTGAATGACAATATCCCTGCCGAAGAGAAGGAAGCGCGTGCACAAGAGATAATGGAAGTGCAGCAGGAAATATCCTACGAAAAGAACCAGGAAAAAGTAGGCAATACCTATAAGGTCATCATAGATAAGAAAGAGGCTGGCCGCTACCTCGCCCGTACTGAGTTCGACAGTGTGGAAGTTGATAACGAGGTGGTGATAGATGGTGCAAAACCGCTGCCAATTGGCGACTTTGTAAATGTACGCATCACCAAAGCATACGACTATGACCTGGAAGGCGAAGTGATCGCTTAAGGTGTTTTTATGCTATAACTTTTAGGGATCGAGAACGGCATTTCCAGCACCTTATCAAACTCTACATCTTTAATGTCCATTTCCAGTTTATACTTGTCCGGTCCGTTCTGGATATTGACCGTGCGCGAGTACGAAACATGGCGGCCTTCTACTTCACGGTAATCACTAAGCAACCACACCGCCTGCGGGCCGGCAGGGTCTTTTGTGTTTACCTGGTCAGATAACAAGCTACTGTCTTTCTTATCATACATCAGGCCCTGCACATAAGCGCTGTCAGCAACGGTCAGCAGCCACGATGTAGCCAGGTCTGACGCAGCAAAAACGGCCCCATCACGTAAAGGATCTCCCAGCACAAGGTTCTGCAAAGATTTGAAATCAACAGACGTTGGTAACACCTGCCCCACCCGCGACAGAGATATTTTGATGGCCTCGTGCTGAATGCTGTTCGTCATATAGAAACTATCAGGGGTAATATACACGCGGGCCAGCGGCACACCCAGTGCCACAATGGCTACCCAGATGGCACTGTCTTTCTTTACCCTTATCACAGCCGAAAATTCCTTGCCATCATCCGGACTTTCAAAATTCACTTTGGCCTTGCATGAGAATGTGCGATAAGCAAATCTGTGGCTGAATAGCGGCGCCGCCTCAGCTTTCAGCTTCGCGGCCACGCCGGCAGTGTCAGGGCGCAGCGCCTGGGTATCCTGCGCCGGCAGCACCGCATGCTGTGGCACACTGATCACTATTTTCGATGAATCTGTGGCAGGCCTGCTGCGCCTCAATGTAGTGATGGCGTGCGGCAGCGAGCAAGAACCTAAAATGAATGTAATAAGAAGTAAAAGCGCACCGGGGTATCTATTCATACAGTTTTCCGTCAGTTATCTTTTTATCCAGCAGCGGATCGTCGCAACCTTTTTGCACGGCAGCTTTCCAGTTTTCCACGGCCTGCGTTTTGTTGCCCAGTTTATAAAGTATATCGCCCAGGTGGTCATACAACGTACCATCAGCCTGCTTCCCGGCAAGTTCTATGGCCTTTTCCGAGTTTGCTTTCGCTTTTTCGTAGTCACCCTTTTTGTACAGTATCCAGGCATAGGTGTCTAAAAAAGTAGCCTCATTAGGGCGCACCTTTATTGCCTTTTCCGACATTTCCCGGGCAGCATCCAGCCGCTTGCCCCGCTCTGATAAATAATACGCGTAGTTATTGAGTACCGTAGCATTATCCGGCTGGTAATCCAGCGCCTTTCCAAACGCTGCATCCGATTCATCATACTCCTTGTTGGCGTTATATACATCGCCCAGCAGCGAATAGATGATCGCCTGCACCTGTGCATTTTGATCGGGGGCAAGGCTGGCTGCACGGTTCAGCGATTTTATGGCCGCTGCATGCTCCTTTTTATTGTAGTGGGCAACACCATTGTAGTAGTGTGCTATCGCCTGGTTCGGAAACAGCCGAATAGCCTTCTCACTATACCGGATCAGGGTATCGGCCTGGCTCTTGTCCGACAATGCGCCCAGCAGGCGTTCCCAAACATTGAAGTCAGAAGGTTTGATCGCAACCGACTTTTTAAAGTATTCGATGGCTTTTTCCGGCTGCCCGTCCGACTCCAGGAAATCCGCATATGCGGCCAGCAGCAGCGGCTCCCTCGGGTGCATAGCCACCAGCTCTGTCACTATGGGCAGCCCCTCCTGCCTGATGGCAGAATCGCTCATACCCTGCACATACACTTCAAATATCTCCAGTTGTGTCTCCACATCCAGCTTCTTGTTCAGTATGGCTTTGCGGGCATATATTCTGTAATTTACCGAGTCTCCTGTCTTTTGGTAATGTTCTGCCAGGCCCACTTCTATGGACGGGTCATCAGGCAACTGCTTTTCAGCATTCCGATATACTTCCATAGCCTGCTCCCACATCTTGCCGTTATCATACAGCTCTCCCAGCAGCTTATAATATTTGCCATTCTTCGGATCCTGCGTTATCAGTAGCTTCACCGTTTCCGCAGCCTTCTCCATATCATTCATCTCCAGGCATATCTGCATCTTGCGGGTCAGCATATCCTCGTCGCTACCGCTGCGCGCTATTGCCTTGTCTATATAGGTGAGCGCCTCGGCATATTTTTGCGCACGCTCGTAATAACCAGAAGCAAGTGCCGCATACCCGGCATCAGTTGTTTCCCGGTCAGCCAGTTGCGCCGCAACATCGCCGGCTTCACCAAACCGCGATCTGCCTGCCAGCAACACTGCATATTCCTGCTGATACCACTTATTGCTGCCATCCAGCGATATGGCCTTTTTGATATTATTTTCCGCCAACACTGCATTATCCGGGCTCTTGCCTTCTTCGTATATCAGCGCTAACTCATAATAGCCGCTTGCCGCATTGGGCTGTATCTCCAGAAATTTTTTGAACAGGTCAATGGCCGATGCATTGTCATCGTGCATCTTGGCCTTCATAGCCTCAAAAAAATAATCGTTCGTCTGGACTGGCTTTACCTTATAGTCTGCCGCAAGCGTATCCGTGATCTCCAATTGACCAAAACAACTTGCGGCATTCGCCACCAGGCCAATTAAGAGAACAGAGCCTAATAAATACGTTTTCCTCATATCTGGGTAGAGAAGTCGCCGATGCTCAGATCCTTCGGCTTTTCACTGTAAGTTACGTTTTTCCCCAGCATTGAATTGGCAAACGAGGCATTTTTAACAATAGTTCCTGCGCCTACGATACTGTTCACAATACGGGAGTCTTCGATCACTGCACCTTTCTCCAGCGATACATATGGCCCCACAACCGAGTTGCGGATCACAACATCCTCGCCAATGAAACAAGGAGCGATAATAACCGAATGCTCCGTCTTGGCAGAAGCAGCCACCAGTTTTTCTTTGTTCTGCTTGATCGCCAGTATGCGCTGGTTAGTGTAAACTGTAGCGTCCTTGTTGCCACAGTCCAGCCATTCCATCACCTGGTCGGTATAGAACTTAACACCATTCTGCAGCATGTGGTCCATGGCATCGGTAAGCTGGTATTCACCTTTCAGCATTATGTTATTGTCTATCAGGCGCTGCAGCTCCTTTTTCAGCAGTGCACCGTCTTTAAAGTAGTACACGCCAATAATGGCCAGGTCCGATACAAAGTCTTTCGGTTTTTCCACAAACGCCTCTATCTCGTTGCGGGCATTCAGCTTCACTACGCCGAATGCAGAAGGGTCTTCTACCTTTTGTGTCCACACTATGGCATCCTTATCCTTGTCTATGCTGAATTTAGCATCGAACAGGGTATCTGCGAATGCAATGAAGACGTTACCATTAAGCTGCTCAGAAGCACAAAGTATGGCATGAGCTGTGCCCAGTGCCTGCTCCTGGTAACATATTTTACCCTTCGCGCCCAATGTTTCTGCTACACTGCACAGGTGTGCTTCCACCTCTTTGCCAAATGAAGGGCCAATGATAAAGGCTATCTCCTCTACCTTTTCATTGCTTGTTGCAATAATGTCTTCCACCAGGCGCTGCACAATGGGTTTGCCGGCTACGGGTATCAGCGGCTTTGCAGTAGTTAGTGTGTGCGGGCGCATGCGTTTGCCCATGCCCGCCATTGGAATAATAATGTTCATATAGAATGACTTAGTTTTTTAAAATAAAAAGCCGGCTAAACGCCGGAGTGGCCGAAACCGCCGGCTCCTCTATGGGTCTCATCCAGCAATGTTACAGCGTTCCACGCTACATGCTCGTAGCGGGCCACGATCATCTGAGCAATACGTTCGCCATCGTTGATCGTCTGTTCTTCGGTAGAAAGATTGATGATGGGCACCATTACCTCGCCGCGGTAATCGCTGTCTATGGTACCAGGGGTGTTCACCAGCGAAAGCCCGCGTTTGATAGCCAGGCCGCTGCGGGGCCTTATCTGTGCTTCAAAACCAACCGGTAGCGCCATATACAGGCCAGTTGGTATCAGTTTGCGCTCCATAGGCTTCAGCACCACCGGTTCAGGCAGCCATGCACAAAGATCCATTCCTGCCGATCCGGCTGTTTGGTAAGCCGGCAATTGGTGCGGCGACTTATTGATCACTTCTACTTGTACCATAAAAATTAATACGTGGGCAAAGGTAATAGACCACTGCCAATAATTGTATTAAAAAATGTGTGCATAGGCCCACGAAAATAGCCCGTCGTGCGACCTGTCAAGTCATTAACCCTTTAACCCAACCTCAACCAATACCTACCTGATCATTGCTTGCCGGTCGGCGTCGAGGCGCAGCAGGATGAACAGCAGTATGCTGAAAGAAAGCAGCGAAGAGCCACCATAACTGAGAAACGGCAGCGTGATACCGATAACCGGGGCAAGCCCCACCGTCATTGATACGTTTACCGCAAAGTGGAAGAACAGGATAGAAGCCACACAATAGGCATAGATACGGGTGAATGGCGATCGCTGCCGCTCGGCAATGAACACGATACGCAGCATAAGCGACACGTAAATGCCGATGAGCACCAGGCTGCCGATAAAGCCAAATTGTTCGGCTATCGCAGTAAAGATAAAATCTGTATTCTGCTCAGGCACAAACTGGTTCTTAGTCGAGGTTCCGTTCAAAAAACCTTTGCCCCAAAATCCACCTGAGCCAATCGCTATCTTAGACTGCAGCACATTATACTCCGAGCTGTTGCCCTTCTTTTCCTCGCCCGGCACTGCGGTCTTATTGTACTCGTCCGGCACGTCCTTGCCCAGCATCGAGTAGATACGGTCTATCTGGTGCTTTTTGAGCACATGTTTAAAGGCGAACGGAACGGCCAGTTGCGAGAAGAGGATGCAGATCAGCCACACTCCCCCTATAAAGAAACGAGCCTCCATCTTTCGTCGCACCATGTTGATGGTGAGCAGGCCGGCAACAATTGCCAGCGATGTGAGCACGATGAACAACACCTTGCGCTCCACAAGCAAAGTGCACAACACCAGGGCAATAATAGAAAAACAAACCACCAGCACAGAGTTAGGCAACCCCTCGCGGTACATCACCAGCAGGAAGCACATATACACCAATGCCAGCCCTGTCTCATTTTGCAGCAGCACGATCAGCGCCGGGCCTAATGCGATCAGCACACCATAGATGCGGTGCCGCAACGTTTTAAAATTGGTCTCCGGTAGCGACAGGAATTTGGCCAGCGCCAGCGACGTAAATATCTTACACACCTCACCCGGCTGAAAGCGGAACGCCCCCACGCCCAGCCACGATCGCGACCCCTTCACATCTACACCCAGGAATATGGTAATGATCAGTATGAAAATGCCTATGGTATAACCGAGGAAAGCTGTTGAAGAGAAGAACTTACTGTCCGTAAGCAGAATGAGCATGCCCAGCAAAAGTGAATAGCCAAACCATCCCGCCTGCTTCATATAGTTCTTGTTCGACAGGAATATGCTCACATCTGTGCTGCGGTGCTCCACAGAGAACACGGCAAGGAGACCTATGGTAACCAGCACCACGTATAGCAACACCGTGATGCCGTCTATGCGTGAAAAAAGCGATTTCCTGGCTGAGCTCATTTATCAATCGTTCAATTTATTTTTTCTTAAACTTTGTATCTACCCACCTCATGATCATGGTTGAGTCGGTAGCCCTTTTCAGGCTATCCGCCTCACGCCTGCGCTCCATTTTTGCCCGGTACACCTCAGCATCGTGCATGCGTGTCACAGAGTCTATCAGATAGACATCGCGGTTAATGAGATGCGCATTCACCATCTTATCCTCTACTGCCTTTCGCTTATACGACACACTGTCCTTGAGGTACTTCTCCATCAGCAGGCTGGCGATCGGTGCTGCCCACGTGGCGCCAAAACCCGCATTCTCCACCGCTACCGCGATCGCTATCTTCGGATTCTCGCGCGGCGCAAACGCAACAAACATCGAGTGGTTCGGCATCTTTTTAACCTCTCCGTTCACGATGGCCTTGTTTTCTGCAGTACCGGTTTTTGCGCAAATGTTGATGCCATCTATCTTGGCTCCCACCGCCGTGCCACTCTCCACCACATCCTGCATGGCCTGCTGCACTACGTTAAACACAGTATCGGGGATATTCAGCACCTGCCTCTTCTCGTGATACTTCTTCAGTAATGGATCATTCTCATTTTTACCTATCGCCTTCACAAAATGCGGAATGTAGTAATAGCCCTTATTGGCAATGATGCACATGCCGTTGGCCATTTGCAGGGGCGTCAGCGCCAGCTCGCCCTGGCCCATACCTACAAACACCACCGTGCATGAGTTCCACACATTGTTATAGCGCTTGTTGTAGTATGCTGAATCCGGCAAAAGCCCTTTGCCCTCAAACGGAATATCAATGCCTGTTTGGCGGCCATAACCAAACGATGAAAAATAGTCGTGCCACACCTGCAGACCGGCCTTAACGCTGCCGAATTTAGCAAAGTCGACGGTGAGGCGGAACACGTGGCAGAAATACGAGTTACACGAGTGCGCCAGTGCCAGCCTGAAGTTGGCGGCATGTCCTGCATCCTTGTGCTCGCAGGCAATAGGACGGCCGCAATAGTTGTAACTGCCATAGCACGCCAGCCCGAACGATGGTGTGATAGCACCCACATTCAGCGCCACCAGGCCCGTCATGGGCTTGATGGTAGAGCCCGGCTGATACTGCGCCTGTATGGCCCTGTTGAATAAAGGCCTCGTTGCATTGCGGTAAAGTGCAGCATAGTTGTGGGTGCGCTCGCGGCCCCGCAACAAATTGGGGTCATAAGTGGGGCTGCTGACCATGGCCAGTATACCGCCTGTTTTGGGGTCTATGGCCACCACACTGCCTATCTTATTGGCCATCAGCTTTTCGGCATAGGCCTGCAGTTCGGCATCCATATACAGCTCCAGCGACTTGCCCGAAACTTCCTGGGTATCCAGCACGCCGCCTCTGTAAGGGTCGCGCGGGCGATTGAATTTGTCGCGCTCGCGGAAATGCACCCCACGCTGCCCGCGCAGCACTTCCTCATACTGCAGCTCCAGCCCGCTCAGCCCGGCATAGTCGCCCTGCCTGTAGGATTGATACCTGGGTTTGCGCAGCATGTCTGGCGATACTTCGCCAATATAGCCAAGTACGATACCTGCCGTAGCACTCTGGTACTCACGGATATTACGCTCCACCAGTTCAAAACCCGGGAAAGACGCACTATTCTCCTGGAAACGGGCTGTCTGCTCCGGGCTTAGCTGCTCCAGGAAGGTACTTTGCCGCACATCAGTATTGCGAATAACGGCCGTCTTCATGGTCTTTAGAAACGTTGGCAGATCAATACCGACTGCCGCGCAAAACTGGGCCGTATCCATGCCCTTTGTGTTGCGGGGCGTTACCATCAGGTCATACACCAGCGAGTTGCTGAGCATTACCTTGTCCTTTCTGTCGAATATGATACCTCTCGGTGGATAGACCACCTCTTTGTAAATGGCAATATCATTGGCCATCACCTTATACTTCGACTCAAAATTCTGGAGAAAGAACAGCCGGAGCAGTATGATACTTGCTACACCTATAAAGATGAACCTGATGATATATTGGCGCGGATTGGCCGCTGAGGACATAAAAAACTCCCGGTTTATGGTGCTTTGCGCACTCTACAAACCTACTATAAAAAAACAGGTTCGTAAGGCTCAATTTTCATCTTAACAGCCCGTTTGTTCACCTGTTTTGCACACTTTAACACAAACAAAAATGGACACCCCAGAGGATGTCCATTTTTATTTTAGAAACGGAAGAACTACTTTTTAGTTTCAGTCTTCTTAGTTTCAGCTTTCTTGTCCATTTTCTTACCACCCTTGGCGTCAGCCTTAGTTTCAGACTTAGTTTCAGTCTTAGTGGCTTTCTTAGTTTCTTTCTTGTCAGACTTCATTTTAGCGTCCTGAGCAAATACTGAACCCACGATAGCGAGAGCAGCGATAGTAGCAACGATTTTTTTCATTTTGTGTGTGATTTTTGCGCAAATTTATAACAAATCAGTTCATTTGCAAGTAATGAGACGAATATTTATTTAGTCTGCGCATTAGCGCTGCATGGTTTTGCCGGCAGCATTCAGCAATTCGTACAGCATATAAACATCCTCGAAGGTATTGTAAAGGGGCACTGGCGCTACCCTTATCACATTAGGCTCCCTCCAGTCGGCCACCACTCCATTGGCGGTCAGGTATTCAAATACGGAACGGCCATCCCTTTCAAACAGCATGGATAGCTGGCAGCCGCGTTGCTCCGGGTTAGCAGGGGTAATAACATTGAACGACAGCCCATCTATTTTTCCCAGCAGATACTCAAGATAAGCGGTCATGCGCAAGCTCTTTTCCCGGAGCTCCTTTATCCCGGCTTTCTCAAAAATATCGAGTGAGGCATTGTGTGCAACCATGTTAAATACCGGTGCATTGCTCATTTGCCAGCTTGCGGCGCCCTTTTGCGGCACAAAGCCCTTTTTCATCTGGAAGCGGCTTTTCTCGTCGTTGCCCCACCAGCCCGCCAGGCGGAAGAAGTGAGGATCGTTGCCGTACTTTTCGTGAACATACATACCGCCTACCCCACCCGGCCCCGAATTCAGGTACTTATAAGAGCACCAGCACGCAAAGTCAACACCCCAGTCGTGCAGGTGCAGGGGCACATTGCCCACGGCATGCGCCAGGTCGAAGCCCGCGTAGGCGCCCACTTTGTGTGCTGCAGCAGCTATAGCCTGCATATCGAACAACTGGCCCGTATAATAGTTCACGCCGCCAAATATTACCAGCGCCAGCTCACTGCCCGCCTGCTCTATAGCTGCATAAATATCCTCTTCATGTATCAGGTGCTCACCCTCGCGCGGGGCTATTTCAATAATGGCATCGTTAGGGTCAAAGCCATGCATGCGTGCCTGGGTTTCTACAGCATACTGGTCAGACGGAAAAGCTCCTGCCTCCATGATGATCTTATAACGCCCGCCCTGAGGCCGGTAGAACGACAGCATCAGCAGGTGCAGGTTCACCGTGAGTGTATTGGCTGCCACCACTTCATCTTTATCGGCCCCAACGATCTTTGCCAGGCGCTCATTGAAAAAATGATGGTACGAGAACCACGGGTAAGTCGCCTGAAAATGCCCTTCCACGCCGTATTTGCCCCAGTCTTCCAGCTCCTTTTCCATCAAAAAGCCCACAGCCTTAGGCTGCAACCCCAGCGAGTTGCCACAGAAATAATAAACATCGCGCCCGTCATGCTGCGGGAAGAGGAAACGCTCGCGGAATGGGTAAAGTATATCGGTCTGGTCCTGCGACCGGGCATACGCCGGTGAAGCTTCAAATGAAGACATGATTTGCTGATTTTGGCCGTAAAAGTAACAAGATGCCCTAAGAGAACTAAGCCGTTTGCTGCATTTTTTTGTGGTTCACCATCTGCCGTGCTTCCTCGTCCCACACCTTCAGGTCGAAGGCAGCGCGTATGTCTTTGAAGGACAACGTTGTGGTCCGGCATTGCTGCAGTTCCGGTACCGCTGCCATTGCCTCCGGCAGCCTGTAAAAGGGTATGCGGCTGTTGAGGTGATGTATGTGGTGGTAACCAATATTACCCGTCACCCAGTTCATAAACGGGCTCATTTTCAGGTAGCTCGATGATTGCAGCGCAGCTACCTCATATTTCCAGTTCTTATTATCGGCAAAGTTGACCCCCGGAAAATTGTGCTGCACATAAAACAAATAGGCCCCCATGCCTGTGGCCATCAAAAAAGGCACTAATATGCCCAGCAACCATGCCTGCCAGCCAATGAAATACCAGACAGCTACGCTATACACCACATGCACTATAATGGCCAGCAAAGAGTCTATATGCCGCCTTGGGCTGCTCCTGAACGAGTTGACACACATACCCACAATGAACATGGAGAAATACCCAAGTATGATGGTGATGGGGTGCCTTGTGGCCAGGTAGGCCCGTTGGCCGCTCCTGCAGGTCCCATTAAACTTCTGTGCCGTCATTATGGGGTATGAGCCAATGCTGGCACTGTATAGTTTCGAATTGTGCTTGTGGTGATGGTCGTGGGAGCGCTTCCAGATGCTGGTAGGCGCCAGGGTGTAAATGCCATATATGGTCATGATCACATTGCCCGCCTTACTGCCATGCAATATGGCATGGTGCTGGTGGTCGTGATAGATGACGAAAGCCCGGGCCATAAACAGGCCCGCAAAAATACTGCAGGGTATTCTCAGCCACAACTGTGGTAAAAGCATAGCGCCAGTTACGGCTGCTATCAGCAATAAGAGGGTGGAAATAGTGTAATACCAGCTTTTGCTTCTTATTTCATACGCATAAGGCTTAGTGGCAAGTATCAGCTCTTTACCGCTCAACATATTCTTATCAAAATACTTAGATGTTCCCGAATGCGGTAAATATACAATTTTACGGCAAACATACCTGCATACCGGCCCCCATAACCCACCGTATCCTGCCTCCTTGCCTATGGTTTTAACATTACTATCGGCAGGTATCGTTAAAGCCCCGGTCCGGAGCCAACAGACAATCATTGACGAATTGACGAATTGCCAAATTGTCTAATTGGCCTGCGCTTCGCGCTTGTGTTTCCAGCGCCTGTGCGACCACAACCATATCTCAGGGTGGGCAATGATATCCTTTTCCAGTCTGCGGGTATGCAGCTCAGATATTTCGCCCTCTGTAGTGGCGCCTGTGTTTTCTTTGAGTATCTCGGCCCTCATTTCGTAGTAGCCACGCTTCACCCTTTCCACACTCGTATATACCAGGGGCATGTTCAGTTTTTTGGATATAAGTTCCGTGCCCCAGAATACAGGCGTATCCTGGTTCAGGAAGGTGGTCCAGTAGGCATTCTGCGAGGAGGGCGTCTGGTCGGCTATGAATGCCGTGGCATTGAGCTCCTTCTTATTGCGCAGCATTTCCTTAAAGGTTTCCTTCATGGGTATCAGCCTGGTGCCAAAGCGTGTGCGCATCCGGTACATAAGGCCATCAAAGTGTTTGTTGGCCAGGGGGTGATAGATGACATACAACTGCTGTTTGCGCGTAAGGCTGAAGGTATTGCCGCCCCACTCCCAGTTGCCATAGTGCCCCATTACCAATATGATGCTGGTATTTTCTTCGGCCAGCTTGTTGAACAGTTGCTCCGCCTCCGGGCTGAAGTAGCAATGCTTCAGCATAGTGCTCCTGCTTACTGTGAGCGTTTTAAAGGTCTCAATGAACAGGTCGCACAGGTATTGGTAAAAGCGCTTGCATATGGCCTGTATCTCCTGCTCACTCTTTTCCGGAAAAGCGTTGCGCAGGTTGGTGAGCACTACTTTTTTCCGGTAGCCAATGATGCGGTATAGCAGCAGATAAACGAAGTCGGAGAAAAGATACAGCAGCGGGAACGGCAGCAGCGAAATAAGATAAATGAAAGGCAGGGAGATATAATATATTATGGCGCCCAATGATCAGCTATTTAGCTTCAAAAGTAGTAAACATACTGCATTTTTCAGGGGCGAACCGTGGGCCACGGTCACCGGGACAACCATATTCTGCTGACATGTTGGACTGACATGGCTAAAAACAACAAAACCCCACCAGTGGCAGGGTTTTGCACAGATACGTATTGTTTAGAAACCCTTTTTAGCAACGCCATCCTTAATGGCAGCCATTGCTTTGGCCTCATTCATCATCAGGGCCATTTTGTTGCCTTTGCCGTCATGACCAGACGCCATATAACCACCCCTGGCGGTCTTTGAAATTACTGCGTCCTGCATAGGCACGTCTTTTTCTTTCGTTTTGAGACAGTATGCTTTTATCATTTTTGAAGTGTCCATGAGCATGTGTTTTAATAATTAATTAATGCGTTCCGGCTGCAATGTACGGTATAAACTGCCTGCATTATGTATTGTATAATATTTTCTTTGCACAGGTAATTCACAATGCAGACAGAGCGAGCCGCTACCTGTCTGGGACCATTTCTATGGTTACCGGATTAAGCACCCGCATTATGCCATCGTTTTCCCTGAATCTAATATCTTCCATATGAATTATGGTTCGGCGGTTTTTGTTGCTGAGCAGTGCTGACAGCACGGGGGCTGACAACCGGTTGCCCTTGACCAACACAGGCGTAGCAACATCGCCACCGTGTACCGACCACGTGACATAAAATTCTTCTACCGACCCCAAATCAGAGCGCAGGAATGGCGCGGCCACGATCTGGCTGTAGGTGAGGTGCAGCGTGTCTCTGTTGATTGGATAATATCCGAAAAATGCGTGCACCTGGGAGGTATTGTGGGTATTCTGGCCCCAAACGCCGAGGCAAAGAATGCTGAACAACAAAGAAATGATCCATTTCATATGAGCCTTATTTTTCGCAAAACGGTTTTTCTTACTATTTATTATCGCTTCCTGTCCGAATGCCCGGCGGCCTGAAAAAATTAAAAACCGGGCAATGATTTTTTTATTTGTTTGTTTTTCAATGATTTACGACGCCTAAGCATTGCCCGATCGCCCGGTCAATGCCCGGTCATTGCCCGATGATTGCCCGACCGCTGTTTTTTAGTTTCGGTGCCGGATCGTTCAGGTTAGGGTGTGCTTTTTTCAAAGAACGGAGCAAGTTAGTGAGGGCCGCGATATTGGGCAAAAGAAGATATCAACAAATGGGTGGTGGGAGTGGCGTGAGTGATTGATGGTGAGGGTGATGCGGGTGGAGAAATTTATTGCTGCCTAAGGCAATCTGAAGATTGCAAGCCACCAGGACGTAGTCAGAGACTAACGCCCAACGATTGTTTTGCTTATGGAACACTACGCTAAACTGGGGACGGGAAATTTCCCGGCAGTAATCAATGTCATTACTGTAACTTCATAGTCGTTCCCAATGTTACAAAGCCAAAACATGAGCTACGATCTGATGGTATTTAATCCCGAAGCAGTTCCCAGGGCAAGGGCCGATTTTATGGATTGGTATTTCAAGCAAACAAAATGGCAAGAAGGTCATAGCTATGACGACCCTGCCGTTTGTTCAACTGAATTAAAAAACTGGTTTCTGGACATCATAGAAACGTTTCCTGCACTCAATGGCCCATATGCGGCGGAAGATCCGGACGATGACACTGTGACGGATTTCTGCATCGGAAAGGATGTTATTTACGCTTGCTTTTCCTGGTCGGTTGCCGAAAAGGCTTATGAAATAATGAAAGAAAAGGCAGAAAAACATAAAGTCGGATTTTTCGATGTAAGCGCTGAGAGCGGTGACATTTTGTTTCCATTTTAAACTAACCGCATTACAGCACCTAACAGCTTTGGATATGCGAGGGATGAAACTATTTGTAAACTGTTGACGTGGTATGCAGCGCAGGTGTTACGCCAGATTGCCCGCCTGAGGCGGCCAGGTAAGCTCTTTTGCCCGGTACGGGAACTCATTCCTTTTACTATTGCCTTCGTTTTGCTTCGCGATAAAGCACTTTAAAAAAGCGATTCAATCGCCGCGGGTGTGTGGGCGTTTTAGCAAAGACTTCTTGTTTCAATTTTGCCAACCCCTTGTTCAAGTCTTCTTCGCCCCACGATATGTCGATGCCATCCAGAATCAGTGACGCCCATTCGGATCTATAGCCGCTGCGGCAACGAAATTTACCTGAGTACAAAAATGCCATCAGACCGGCTGTGTGGTGTTCAAAAACATCAATACCCACATCGTCAAACAATTCTGCAAAAGCTCCATCGGCATGCCGGTGCATCCGGGTAACCAGCATCAGGTAAAAGGGCCTCGTTTTGTCATTTGATGTGTTCAGGCTATCGAATATTGCTCCCGCAACGGCATCGTTATCTGACGGTATCACTTTGCCCTGATACACATCTTTAGCCGCGGCAGAAACAGAAGGATCGCGCAAATAGGCCCGCGTGCTGTGATATGGCTGAGCGGCACCGGCCAGGGAGTAAATACACAGTAAAATTGTGATCAAGATCTTCATTTCAACAACTCTTTCGCATAACGTCTTTTTTAGAAGAGTTATTGCTGCCGGATCTTTCGAAATTACCGATTTCCGGCACAACTGTCGCGAGCGTGCAACCCGGCTAACCTCGTTATCATGTCAGGCGGATCCCTGTTGAAGGTTAACCACTTTGGCACTTTTGCAGCTTAAAAAACACACGACGCATACAAACGCTATGAGGTCACCTCGCCGATCAGGCTTCATCTTTTCCGATATAGGCTTATCTACATTTTCACGATCCTCTGCGAAATGACCTTTCCGGGCCGATGAATAGTGAGCAGATAGACGCCTGTCGGGGCGGATGAAATATCAATTTCCAAATCTTTACGGTGCTCTATCTGCCCTCCATACCAACGGGTGCCGATCATGTCCACTATTTCAAAGTCCCCATCCTGCTCTGCGCCGGTAACTTTAATTTTCCCGGTAGTAGGATTGGGAAAAATGTGCAGATCTTCCTTTGATGCTGATGCTACCGACACCGTAATTCCATCATCAAAGTACTCGGTAAGCGACGCGATATTAAAGGCGCTATCGTCCGGATAACAAGCGTTTATTGGCGTGAGGCGGAACGAATAATGATATGGAACAACTCCAAAGGGATAAGAAGTATCTCCACCGGAGACACACATCACGGTATCGGTGATGTTTATGGGAATGGTCTCGCCGGGAAACATGGTGCCGATATTGTAGGTAAGCAGAGAATCTGCGCTGCTGTAGCTTGTCCAGGCAAGTGAAGCAGATAGCGGACTCAAGGTGGGATTTACTGATAAAGGAGTAGCTGTGTTAGGATATTGCACATAGAACTGCACGCCAGCCACGGTATCATTTCCGATGTTTTGCAATGATACTGCAAAGTAATGGTAACCAAAACAATTGAAATAGGGAATCGTGTCATTGACAATAAGCCGCAAAAGGCCGCACTGGCTAAGGGTATTGGGGAAATTGCAGCCGGTGTCTGTTAAGCCTGCTGTGAGCATGGGCAGGGTATATGAGGTCGTAGCGCATATTTGTGTGTCCGTAAAGTCGTGATCGAACGGAAGCAGTTCGCTAACTGTGTACGTGCCGGTGTCCACTTTAAGTGTATAATTACCCTGCGAATCAGCAACTGCGAAATAGGGGCCCGGCAACGCAACTACTGCAAAACCAGCCAGGGCAGGGTCTGAAGTGAGCAGGCAGTTGTTATCGGTATCGTTGTAAATATTGCCTTTGATGGTATTGTTGCCGGGCGGAGTGAATGTTGTGTCATTCATCATAGCCAGTGACCTGCAAGGACCAGGGATCATTGTTGCGGAAAAATGGGTAGGTTGAACAACATTGCCCATTACCAGCAGGTTACCGTTTCTCACATCTATCGTCTCGTTGACATACTGGCCTGTTGTTAGTGGTTGAGCGTTCCAGATCAGGTTGCCGGCTGCCGTGTCAAATTTGATGATCATACCTTGCGTCCCTGGCTGTGTAACAACACTGGTGATATAACTGAAAGTATCTGTAAAATTCAGCGCCATATAACAGCTACCGGAGCGGCAATTCAAGAAGGCAGGCCAATTGTTAATTCTCATGGGATTTATCCAGACCAGGTCACCAGCGCCATTATACTTTTTCAACGACACGTAATTGCCCGGACTATCGACAGACAGATAAATATTCATGCCTGGATCGACCGCCATTGCGCCCGGAATCACGCCGATCGTGTCGATGATCTTTGACCATTGATAGTTACCCATTGCATCATATTTAGCCAGAAATGCGGGCTCATTCCCCGCCGGGCACCAGAGCGTATCTGTACCACCAAATACCGCATAAATAGTGTCGCCCAAATATCTGTGCGACAGCAAACCGGAAATAACCACATTACCGCCGGCATCAGCGGCCATTTGAAAAAGGTTCGCATAATTATTACTGGTTATCCCAGAGACCCAGCATGCTGTGCCGTTTGCACCATTAAGCTTAAGCAAAAAAACGGGATCAACCGTGTTATCTACTGTCACCGTATCCACCACAAACGGAGTGTAGCAAATGCCGGTAAGGTAGATATCCCCGTTGTCGTCGCACGCGATATTCTTAGGGTAAAGTCCGTTTAGTTCCGGCACAGGACTTGTAACGGAATCAATAAATGTCTTCAGCCACTGGACATTCAGCGCAGAGTCGAATTTTACAACAAAATATGCATCTGCCGCAACCGGAGCTATTGCCTGAAATGAACCAAAAGTAAGCGTATCACCAAACTCGCCCATAAGATAGAATGAGCCGTTATGGTCGGAGACCATCATTACATTGTTAACACCAGATGTGGGATCTGATGCAGTTACCATTTTACTGAAGTGCCCTAACTGGTCGTATTTTACGATGAAGGGTTTGCTGTAGCCATAAACCGTTGTATCCCCGAACCTGGCAGAATCGGTAAAAACGCCGCCTATATAAGAGTTGCTGTTTTTATCGAGCAGTGCATTATTGGGATATGCAAAGACAGCATCGGCCCAAATAAAACTCTGCGCCTCTGCGACAAAAGAAATAAAAGTAACATACGCGACGAGGAGAAGCTTGAGGATCTTTTTCATAAAACGATGTATTGCAGGGTAGATCATAAAGTTAAGTAAAATTTAGAATATTTAAAGAATTCGATATTCTATTGCCAGGAACGGCAAACAGCCGGGGCTCTGGCACGCTTGCCGCGTGACTACACCCCTATGCCAGTGCAGCCCGCCGAATGCCTATTACGCCCGCCCAATTGCATATCTTAGAAAACCACGCAACGCATACAAACATCGCAAGGTTGCATCATCTTATCCCGCACATGCGGGAAAGCTATTCGCAATGAACCAAATTTTTCAGCAGCACTGAAAGCTGACGGCTGAAAACTATGTCAGCCGGAGCATGCGGTTGTCCACCCACTGAAAAAAGGCTTCGGGCTGGTAGGTGCGCCAGTTGGGGTTATCCATAAAGCGGATGTAGCGGTCTATGTGGGAGTGGTGAAAATCCTGCTGCGTATGGTCGGGCATATTCAGCGATACGATCCAGCCGCCGCGGTCTTTGATATCTTCATACCACTCTTCGTAGTAGTCGGCATCGCTGCTATGAAAGTTGAGCACGTTCTCTGCTATCAGTATGAATTTAGTGATGCCGGCGGCTATCAACGCATCGGCAACCGACCGCTTGAACTGCATGATGTCGTTCTCCACCGCATCGTTCCACTCCCCTATCATTTCTATGATCACGAAGTTGAGGTCGTAGTCGGTATATAGCACCTTGAGGTAAAGCGTACGGGAGCCAAACTCGTCCCACTGCGGGTGGATGTAGTAGTTATAAACCGTATTGGAAAATTCGAACTCACTGTGGCCGACGCCATAAAACGGCGACCGTTCATCTTCCTCGGCGTTATAAAGGTGCTGCCAGTTATAAAAGGGTTCTATTTCGTGCATCTCTGATCCAAAAATAATGCGTTTTGCCAAAAATGCATGAGGAAGACACGGGCTGCTGCCGGGCGCTATAGTTTTAACGTTTATGTGTTCACTTTTAATTCATTACTAAGCGGCTTTTTCTACTTTTGCCGTTCCGCCGGCGCAGTAAAAGCCGGCGCATGACCGTATTGCCCCCAACGACCAAACCACTGGAAATAAACATTTTTAAATGGGCCCCGGTGCGCTACCTCATCCGGCGCGCCAATGGCATCATTTTGCCGGGTGTGGGCGGTGCATCGCTGTATGATGTGACCAAGTTCTTTTTTATGGAGGTGCGGCAACTGAAACTGACCGAGCGCGCTGCAGCAGTTACCTACAATTTCATTATGGCCATGCCGCCTACCTTCCTGTTCCTGATGTCGCTGGTGCCTTATGTGCATATAGACCATGTGGAGCAGGCCATCCTTTCCACCCTCAAATTACTGGCGCCCAACCCGAAAATATATGCCAGCATCAGCGGTGTTATCGGCGATTTTCTGCATAAGCAGCACCACGATGTGTTGTCGTTTGGCCTACTGCTGGTGCTCTTCTTCTCGTCTAACGGGATGATGGGATTGATGCGCAGTTTTGACAAAAGCCTATCGGTATATAAGAAACGAACTGCGCTGCAAAGGCGGTGGACGGCCATTAAGCTGACGCTGCTGCTGATCATTGTGAGCATTATTGCCCTTTCTGTGTTCATCATACAAACGCGCAGCCTGAACTCGCTGGTGCTGCATGTTTTCCACCATATTGCGGCGGTGAAGGTGCTGAGTGTGCTGATACTGATAGCGGTCATTTTTGTGACCATCTGCTTTATTTATACTTACGGTCCGTCGCTCACCCGCAGGTTCCCGTTCATATCGGCAGGCAGCGTATTTGCGACCATTGCCTCGGTAATAGCCACTTCGGTGTTCTATTTCCTGGTGAATAATTTTTTGAACTATAACAAGGTATATGGCTCGGTAGGTACGCTGATCGCCTTTATGGTGCTGGTGTGGCTGAATACGGTGATCATATTGCTGGGCTACCAACTGAATGTGAGCATATTGCTGGGCAAACTTTCGAAAGAAAAAAATGATGGGCACAAAAAGTAAGCATATCGCTATTCTAGCTGCGCTGGCAACCTCCATGGTTGCGGGCTGCCAGAACAATGGCGCCAATGTGCCCAAAAATGTAACGTTTACCGAACATGTGGCGCCCATACTGTACAACAACTGCACCGTATGCCACAGGCCCCAGGGCGATGCTCATTTCTCGCTGGTGACCTATGCCGACGCCCGCGCCAATGCATCTGCCATAGCCTATACGGTAAAAGAGCGGCTAATGCCGCCGTGGCCGGCAGACCCACACTATACCCAGTTCAAAGGCCAGCGGGTGCTGAGCGACCACGATATAGATGTGCTTGTGAAGTGGGCCGCGCAGGGTACCCCCGAAGGGCCTGGCGACAAGTTGCCTAAATTGCCGGAATACCCCTACGGATCGCTTATTGGCAAGCCGGATATGCAGATAGCGCTGGCCCCCTATTTTATTAAGGCCAACAGCGCGGACCAGTTTTTGCTGGTGAAAGTGCCCTTTGAACTGCCGCAGGATACGTTTGCCAGCCTGGTGGAATTTGTGCCGGGCAAAGCCAATATAGTGCACCACGTGAATGGCGACATGGTGAAGTATGAATTTGACAAAAAGAGGGATGTATTTGCCGGTGCGCGTGTGGTGCAGATGGCCGAGGATACGCTGAACCTGCTGAAAGCCTTTGAGAAACTGGGCCTGCCGAATGATGACGGCAGCTACCCTGTGCTGCAAAAGTCGGTAGTGAACTACCTGCCGGGCACCGAGGGCCAGCTTTACCCGGCGGGCATTGGCGGCTACATGCTGCCGCGGAAGGGAGCCTTCCTGCTCAACGATCTGCACTATGGTTTTACCAATTCAAAAGATGTGACCGACAGCTCACACATCAACATCTTTTTTAGCAAAACGCCGCCCAACAGGCCAGTGCAGGAGTTTCAGTTAGGCACATTGGGTGTATCGCCCGTGGAGCCGGATATGGTGATACTGCCGGGCACGGTAAAGCCCATATACAGCAAATTCACCACGCCCTACGATATATCGATACTGACTGTGAACCCTCATATGCACCTGCTGGGGAAATCGTTCAAGGCCTATGCGCTTACCCCTGCCGGCGATACGATCAGGCTTATCTCCATACCCCGCTGGGACTTTAACTGGCAGTATTTCTACACCTTTAAAAAGATGGTGAAGATACCGGCGCACAGCACCATTGTGGCTGAAGGTGTTTATGACAACACGAAGAACAATCTGAATAATCCCTTTAGTCCACCGCGGCAGATCACCGACCAGAATGGCAGTATGAAGGCCACCGACGAAATGTTTCAGTTCATTATTACTTACCTGCCTTATGAGCAGGGAGATGAAAATATGAGCCTTGAATGATGAGTAGATAGCAGATAGTACTTAGTAGATCGTCGTTTAGTCGTAAGTAGTAAGTCGTAAGTAGAAAGACCGTAGATAGTATAGAGTACTTAGCAGATCGTTGTTTAGTAGTAAGTTGCACTTTGTAATAGGTAAAAAGTTGCAGGACAGGGTGTTCATTGAGCATTTTAGCTCAGTTTTGACCTGAATTTGGGATTTTTGGGTTGGAATTTCCTCTATTATTTTTTGAAATTTGACTTTTTTTGCTACATTTGCAGTCCAAAAATTTATTGTTAACCCCAGATAATTTCTATTATTATGTCGGTAAAAATCCGTCTCCAGAGGCACGGCTCTAAAAAACGTCCGTTTTACTTCATCGTAGTGGCTAATACCACTGCGCCCCGTGATGGTAAATTCATTGAAAAATTGGGAACTTACAACCCGCTGACCGTTCCTGCGACTGTCCGCATGAACCGCGAGCGTTCGCTGCACTGGCTGCAGAAAGGTGCTGAACCTACCAACACTTGCCGCCGCATCCTTTCTTTCAAGGGTGTATTGTTCCTGAAGCACTTGTACCGTGGTGTATCTCTCGGCCTGTTCGACGAGTCAACTGCTATGGAAAAGTTTGAAAAATGGAATGGCGAGCACGAAGAACTGGTAGCTAAGCGCGAAGAAACACACCGCAAGCACAAAGCTGAGAAGCGCCATGAGACCATGCGCGAATCAGTGCGCAAGGTGGAAGAGAAGAACGCTGAAAGGGCTGCATCTGCACAGGCAACTGAAACTGCAGAAGAAGGCGAAGCTGAAGCAACTGCCAGCACTGAAGAAGCTTAATTTCAAAATCTTTACCCAACGATCCCCGCTCTTTGAGCGGGGATTTTTTTTACACCCTGTACTTGCCGGTAGTTTCAACAATCCCCAAACTCTCTCTACTTTTGGACAACTTTTTGCTTTTCACTTTTGACCTTTGACTTTCAAATGAAAATAGACATACACACGCACATCATGCCGGAGCATATACCGAACTGGTTCCAGAAGTTCGGATATGGCGATTTCATCAGGCTGGAACACCATAAACCCTGCTGCGCGCGCATGATAAAGGGCGATAAGGTTTTCAGAGAAATTGAGGCCAATTGCTGGGACCCCAAAGTGCGCACGAAGGAGATGGACATGACGGAAGTGAGTAAGCAGGTGCTGAGCACGATACCCGTGTTGTTCAACTACTTTGCCAAACCGGAGCATGCCCTGGAGACATCACGCTTCTTCAACGACCATATAGCCCAGTGCTGCGAGCACCACCCCGATCGCTTTATTGGTTTAGGCACTGTGCCGATGCAGGACATGGACACCGCCATAAAGGAAATGGAGCGCTGCGTGACCGAGCTGAAAATGCCAGGGTTGGAAATAGGCTCCAACATCAACAATAAGAACCTGAGCGACCCATCGTTCAACCCCTTCTGGGAGGCGGCAGAGCAACTGGGCGCGTGCATTTTTGTGCACCCTTGGGAAATGATGGGCGAGAACGATATGACGCGCTACTGGCTGCCATGGCTGGTGGGCATGCCTGCAGAGACCAGCCGTGCCATCTGCAGCATGATATTCGGTGGCGTGCTGGAACGCTACCCTCGCCTGCGTGTGGCGTTTGCACATGGCGGCGGCAGTTTTCCGCTAACTATTGGCCGCATAGAGCATGGCTTTAATGTGCGCCCCGACCTGTGCGCCATTGACAACAACGTGAACCCACGCGACTATATAGGCAAGTTCTGGATCGATGCCCTGGTGCATGACCCCAAGGCGCTGGATTTTATCATAGACATCATGGGCGCCGATAAGATATGCATGGGCAGCGATTATCCCTTCCCGCTGGGCGAACACCACCCCGGCAAACTGATCGAAGGGATGGGTTATGATGCGAAGGTGAAGGAGCAATTGCTGTATCAGAACGCTTTACAATGGCTCAATGGCTAATCGCTCAATGGCTGAATGGCTCAATTGCTAATGGCCGAATACCGACCCTTTGATTCGTTCCTCCAATGAACGGGGTGACCTGGGCTCAATGGCTGGCATCCGAAGCGCTCGTCGCAGGTGGCTAATTGATGACTGGCGTTCTACGCTGGGAAAAGTCAAGCATCCTTCAAATTCTGTTCTGTTTGCGCATGGTGATGCTGAACGTGGTAGATGGCATTGTACATCATTTCCCGGAACGTGATATTACCAAGCAGCGGATGCGGCAGTTGTAATGTATCCAACTCCTGTTCGGTAAAGGTAGCAAGATTGTTTCTTAGCTGCCCAACGAGCCGGGACATTTCACCGGTCAGTTCGGTGCGGCTAAGCGCGGGTTCGGCTGCGGGAACAAAGCGTTCGGGAGCCCTACCTCCTGCGTGTAGTTTATCGAGATATGCGGTCAGCAAATCGTTGTAGCTGCGGCCTGCTGCATTTGTGGTACCAAATGAGGCTGCGATCATAGCCTTATCCATTGCTGATACCTGCGCCAATGGTTTTACGGACAGCACCATATGGTTCAACTGCTGCGCCGCGCTCCACTTACCCGGCCTGCTGTGGTTGTAGCCGGCGTCGGAAAGCGAGTTGATGTATGCAGCAAAGCTGGCATAGTGTGATGCGAGCTGCTGGCTTATCTGTTCTTTGTTCATGGTAATAATTGTTACTAAAATTAAGAAGTGTGCAGAAAAAAAAATCCCGGCCATGGCCGGGACAATGATATATGATAAAAGTGAGGGCAATTAATAACTACCCATCTTTTTGAGCATCTTGCCATGCTCGCGAAGGGCAACCATAAAATTGGGATATTCGTAGTATGGCAGGCCATAAGATTCTGCGGTCTGCTTTACAATAACGGCCATGCGAGAGTAGTGAATGTGGGAAATATGCGGGAACAGGTGGTGCTCGATCTGGTAGTTGAGGCCACCGATGAACCAGTTCATGATACGGCTTTTGCGGGAGAAGTTACAAGTATTGAGCAACTGGTGAACAGCCCAGCTATTTTCCATCTTGCGGTCGCCAGAAGGCTCGGGAAATTCGGCAGGCTCCATTACATGCGCTAACTGAAAGATAGTAGAAAGTCCGAAACCAGCAGTGAAGTGCAGGATGAGGAACCCGAGCACTACGGCCTGCCATGACATGCCAGAGAACATGATAGGCAGCACGAGCACGTAGGTGAAGTAGATGACCTTGTATATGCTGAGCTCCAGCATAGCTTTACCTACAGATATCTTTTCTTTTTTCAACAGGCCTTTTTTCTCATAAATAAGAATGAGGCGATAATCCTTGAAAGTAACCCACTGCAGGGTAAGCAGGCAATAAAGGAACCAGCCATAGATATGCTGAAAACGATGCATGCTTGCCTTTTTTGCATAAGGTGAAAAGCGCATGAGGCCACCTGTGTCTATATCTTCATCGAGACCTTCGATGTTGGTATAAGTGTGGTGCAGAATATTGTGCTGTATGCGCCAGGTAACATCGTAACCGCCGACTACATTCACCAGGTCGCCGATGATGGTGTTCACCATCTTGTTATCTGAATAGGCGCCGTGATTAGAATCGTGGTGGACAGAACAACCGATGCCAACCATGCCGAGGCCCATAAGGAACCACAGGAAATAAAACAGGAACGGGCTGATGGCGCCGACACCTGTAATAATGAGTACACTTGGAGTGAAGAACAGTGCCAGCATAGCGACTGTTTTCAACTGGATCTTAGTGCTTCCGTGTTCCGGAATATTATTTTCTTTAAAATAAGCGTCAATGTTCTTTTTCAGCGTATCGTAAAACCCTTCTTTTTCCTTCGGCGCAAAACGCACAATATCTAACTTGCTCACCTTGTAGTATTAAAATTTGTGCGCAAAGTTAGCACAAAACATTGATGCATTAATATAAACAGAGTAATTGTTTTGCAATTAATGAACGAGCCACCGGCAATAACCGGTGGCTCGCAAAGTAATATTGGTCATTTATGCTTAGTGCGCTGCATCCAGTGCACTTAACTTGTCGTTCATTTCCTTCATTTTGGCAACGTTATTCTTTGCACCATACATTTGTTTGAGTGCAGAGAGATCGTTACGATACATATCCTTTTCGTCTGTATTAAGCTCCGCCTTTGCTGAAAGGGTAGCATAAACTTTCTCAAGGCGAGGCATTGCTTTGTCGAACTGAGCATCACGTTTCACACGCAGTTCATCGTACTTCTTATTGTCAGCATCAGAAGTACCCAGCTTGGCCATCTCTTCATTTATCTCTACACCATTATTGTAGTAAAGCACGCCGCAGTTGAACTGTGCAGACATATTTTCAGGAGCCAGCTCAACAGCCCTGGCGAAAGCAGCTTCTGCCTTGGCATTGTATTCTGCTGCGTTGGCCGGCTTCTTGCCATCTTTAGGGCTAGCCAGGCCCTGATAAACCATAGCCAGGTTCAATTGTGCTTCCGCATTGTTAGGGTCTTTTGCGACAGCATCTGCCAGTGCCTTTTCCAGCTCAGACAATTTATTGTTCTGGATGTAGTAGTTCAGCAACGAGCTTTTGACATTGGCATCATTAGGATATGCCGCAGACGCCTGCTGGATAGCCGCAAGCTGCTCTGCTGCCATCTTATTGCCATTGTTAGTGTTGTACTTATCATACGCATCGAGCAGGATGTTGTAATTCTCAACAGACTTAGTAATAGGATTGTTGATCATTTTATTATAAGCCGTGATCGCGTTGGCGTAGTCCTGCGAAAAATAATAAGTCTTTGCAATCATCTGCGCAGCGAATGCTGCAGTAGTATCCAGCTTTTTTCCATTTGCAACTTTCTCAAAACGCTTTCCACCACCCAGGTCATGGATCTTGATCACGTTTGTCATCGCATTGATGCACTCCTGATTTTTATGATCATTGTAATAACCCGCGCCGGCATTATAGTTCATAAAAGCCGTGGGCACCATGATCGTATTCATATCGGCCTTCTCATAATCGGCCTTCACCTCCATCAGTTTCAGCTCTGTCTTTGTGAGTTCATCAAGCAATACACTTTCCTTAGACCGGTCCGCAACTATGGTGTTGTAATAGATCTGAGATTTTGCGTACAACGTTTTGGGCTTATCTTTTGTTTCCGGATTGGCCTGGGCCCGGTCAATATCTGTTTTTGCTTCTTCCCAGTTCTTTTCATTTGCTGCAGTAAGGGCAGAAGAAATAAATTTTTCCTGCGCAAACCCTGTCCCTGCCATGGCGGTTGCTGCGAGCGCGATCAATAATTTTTTCATTTTTATTCAGTTGTTTGTTTGTTGGTCTGTTGATTGATTCTATTCTTCTACAGGCGGCGTGGCCTCAGCGGTGCCTGCGGCATCATTCTCCGCACTCTCGCCACCCTCAGGCAGGCTACCTTCTTCTTCCTGTATATCCTCCTCCTGCTCGTGCAGGCTCGCTATGGCGGCTATGCTATCCCCTTCGTCTATGTTGATGAGCCTTACACCTTGTGTAGCCCTACCCGCTTCGCGGATCTGCGATACCTTCATGCGGATAGTTACACCAGACTGGCAAGTGATAATGAGATCGTCCGTTTCTTCAACACCCAGCAAGCCCACGAGCGCGCCGGTCTTTTCAGTAACGTTCAGCGTCTTCACACCCTTACCACCACGGTTGGTAATGCGGTATGATAAGTAATACTTCTCGCCGTCTATCTCTACCAGGTTGCCTGCTTCTTCAGGGTTTTCGCCGTCTGCCTTTTCAAAGAAAGCGGTACGCTTGCCGAGTCCATGCTCTGAAACCACCAGCACCTGTTTGTTCAGTTGCTTATGAGAAATGCAGATCATGCCTATGACCTGGTCGTTATCGTTATCCAGCTCAATACCGAATACGCCTATGGCGCCGCGGCCTGTAGGACGAACTTTATCCTGAGGGAAGCAGATAGCCCTGCCGGAGCGAACCGCCATCATGATGTAGCTACCTTCTTCGTTCTTACAAAGTGAAACATCCAACAACTGATCGCCGTCTTCGATAGTAATAGCGTTAACGCCTGTAGAGCGCGGACGGCTAAACTCTTCGAGCCGAGTCTTTTTGATGATACCATTACGCGTGCAGAGCACGATGAAATGGTCATCGATAAATTCTTTATCCTCCAGGTTCGGCACATCGATCACCGTCCTCACCTTGTCATCGGCAGGTATCTGCAGAATGTTCTGTATCGCCCTGCCCTTGCCGTTCTTGTCGCTTTCCGGTATCTCGTACACCTTAAGCCAGTAACAACGTCCCTTTTCGGTAAAGAATATGAGCGTGTGGTGCGTAGAGGCGATGAACAGATGTTCGATATAATCCTCATCGCGTGTGCGACCCGCCATTGCGCCACGACCGCCGCGTTTTTGTGCGCGGTATTCGGCGCTGGAAGTGCGCTTGATGTAGCCGAGATGCGAGATGGTGATGACCACATCTTCTTTCTCGATAAGGTCTTCAATGCGCATTTCATCGGCCATATAATGGATCTCGGTCTTGCGCTCGTCGCCGAATTTCTTTTTCACGTCTCCCAGCTCGTCCTTGATGATCTGGTAGCGGAGGCCCTCGTTGCCCAGTATCTCCTCCAGGTTGGCTATCAGCCTCATCAGTTCGGCATGCTCTTCGCGGATCTTTTCGATCTCCATGCCGGTGAGGCGCTGGAGGCGAAGTTCCAATACGGCCTTTGCCTGTATCTCGGTCATGCCGAACTGGACGATAAGTCCCTCTTTCGCTATCTCAGGATCTGATGAACTACGAATGAGTGCGATAACGGCATCCAGGTTATCCAGTGCAATGATGTATCCTTCGAGTATATGTGCACGCTTGCGGGCCTCGCGCAGCTCGAATTCCGTGCGGCGAACCACAACCTCGTGCCTGAAGCTAACAAACTCGGAAATAAGGTCTTTAAGATTGAGTGTGCGCGGGCGGCCCTTTACCAGCGCTACGTTGTTGATGCCGTAGGACGTCTGCAGCTCGCTGTATTTGTACAACTGGTTGATGATGACCTGTGCCACTGCATCGCGGCGCAGCTCAACAACGATTCGTGTACCCTCTTTATTCGATTCATTGGCAACGTGGGTGATGCCGTCGATGATCTTGTTATTAACGAGGTAGCCGATCTTTTCGGTGAGCGCATCACGATTAACCTGGTAAGGTACTTCGGTGATGATGATGGTCTCCTTACCGCTTTTGGCCGTTTCCACGTTCACCTTACCGCGCAGCACTACCCTGCCGCGGCCGGTGTGCATGCCCTGCTTGATGCCTTCAATGCCGTGAATGATACCGCCGGTAGGAAAATCGGGCGCCTTCACATGTTTCATCAACTCGTCGATAGTGATATCGCGGTTGTCGATGTATGCCAGGCAACCATCCACTACTTCCGTAAGGTTGTGGGGCATCATGTTGGTGGCCATGCCCACGGCGATACCGCTTGCGCCGTTAACCAGCAATTGTGGAATGCGGGTAGGCAGAACGGTTGGTTCTTCGAGGGTATCATCAAAGTTGAGTGTAAAATCAACTGTCTCTTTGTCGATGTCCTCCATCATTGCCTCACCGAGGCGCTGCATACGCGCTTCGGTATAACGCATGGCAGCCGGGCCATCGCCATCGGCTGAGCCAAAGTTACCCTGGCCGTCGATCATCATGTAGCGCATGCTCCATGGCTGGGCCATACGCACCATTGCATCGTAAACCGAAGTATCGCCATGAGGGTGGTATTTACCAAGCACCTCACCTACGATACGCGCACATTTTTTATGGGGTTTGTTGAACGTATTGCCCAGCTCATGCATTGCGAAAAGCACCCTGCGGTGAACCGGCTTCAGGCCATCGCGCACATCGGGAAGCGCACGACCCACGATCACAGACATAGAGTAATCTATGTAGGCAGTTTTCATCTGCTCCTCAATGTTAATCTTAATTACCTTGTCGGTTTCCTCGTTCGAAGAATCGAGCGGCATTAATTCATCGTTATTTTCTGCCATATTTTATTTGAAAGATGTGCAAATATAACGTTTTGAGGCCGTAAAAAGGCTGATCAAACACACAAGGAAACGATAAAATACAACGTGTGAATAACGGTGTGAATTATGACCTGATGCGGAGCCAAAACATGCGGTAAACAGGGCTATTAGGCTATAAAAAACGGGCTCCGTGGGGAGCCCGTTCCTATTTTCGATAAGCCGTGTTAAACCAGCTTGAAAGTTTCGATGAATTTGGTTGTGAAGTTGCCCTTGCGGAAGTCTTCGTTGCGCATCAGTTGCAGGTGGAAAGGTATGGTGGTCTTTACGCCTTCAATAACATATTCGCTGAGGGCGCGCTCCATGGTGTTGATCGCTTCTTCCCTTGTCTGCGCTACGGCTATCACCTTAGCGATCATTGAATCGTAGTAAGGAGGTATGGTGTAACCTGCGTAAATGTGCGAATCCACACGAACACCGTGGCCACCAGGCGTGTGCAATGTAGTGATCTTACCGGGGCAAGGCCTGAAATCGTTGTAAGGATCTTCGGCATTGATGCGGCATTCGATAGCGTGGATCTTTGGCTCGTAGTTGCGGCCGCTGATAGGCACACCAGCCGCTATCTTGATCTGCTCTTTTACGAGGTCGTAGCTGATCACTTCTTCAGTAACACCGTGCTCCACCTGGATGCGGGTGTTCATTTCCATGAAATAGAAATTGCGGTGCTTGTCCACCAGGAACTCGATGGTACCTACGCTCTCGTAATTGATGGCTGCAGCAGCCTTGATTGCCGCATCACCCATACGCTGGCGCAATTCCGGAGTCATGAACGGCGAGGGAGATTCTTCCACCAGCTTCTGGTGACGACGCTGAATACTGCAGTCACGTTCGCTGAGGTGGCAAACCTTGCCATACTGGTCGCCGGCAACCTGTATCTCAATATGGCGAGGCTCTTCCACGAACTTCTCCATATAGATGCCATCGTTCTTGAACGATGCGCCAGCTTCCATTTTGGCGGTATTGTAGTTATGCTCGATATCCTCTTCTTTCCACACCACGCGCATACCTTTGCCACCGCCGCCGGCCGTGGCTTTCAGTATGATGGGATACCCCATTTCACCGGCCAGTTTTTTGGCTTCTTCCACACTGGTGAGCAGCCCTTCTGAGCCCGGTATTACCGGAACGCCCGCCTTTATCATGGTCTCCTTTGCCGTCATTTTATCGCCCATAGAGCGGATCATGTCGGGGGTTGGGCCTATGAACTTGATATTGTACTTAGCACATATCTCGGCAAAATTTGCGTTCTCTGCAAGGAAACCATAACCCGGATGTATGGCATCCGCATTGGTGATCTCTGCTGCCGCCATGATGTGCTGTATGTTCAGGTACGAGTCGCCGCTTTGTGCTTTACCAATACAAACGGCCTCATCTGCGAAGCGCACATGCAAGCTGTCTTTATCGGCGGTAGAGTAAACGGCTACGGTCCTGATGCCCATTTCGCGGCAGGTACGGATCACGCGCAGTGCGATCTCCCCACGGTTTGCTATCAATATTTTCTTAAACAAATCGTTTGATATTTAGAGTGTATAATCCAAAAATTCGGCAATCAGACAAAAGGCTGTACCCATTGTCGAATTGCCGAATTAGCTAATTATCTAATTAAATTGGTTCAACGAGGAAGAGTGGCTGGTCGTACTCAACCGGGGAAGAGTCGTCCACGAGCACCTTCACTACCCTGCCGCTCACTTCGCTTTCAATTTCGTTAAAGAGCTTCATGGCTTCGATGATGCAAAGTACCTGGCCTGCCTTTATTTCGTCGCCCACGTTCACAAATACCGGCTTGTCGGGCGATGGGCTACGATAAAATGTACCAATCATCGGTGATTTTATGGTAATACCGTTACCACTTGCTGCCGGTGCAGGCGCTGCTGCCTTTTCGGCTGCCGGCGCTGCTGCCACAGGTGCTGCTGCCGGAGCCACTGGCGCGGACGCATGCATCATTGGCATGGCAGGAGCCATAGGCATAGCGGGCATGGCCACACCAGACGCGGAGAACTCTTGCCGTATGGTGATCTTGAAATCGCCATCTTCGATGCTCAGCTCGCTGATATTCGATTTGTTGATCGTTTTTATCAGCTCTTGTATTTGCTTATACTCCATGAGTATTGATTTATGCTTTTTGGTGAATGAAAAATTAGCTGGCGAAACCGCCCACAATGCAAGGCTGAATTATGCCTTTACACGCTCTACATATGCACCAGTGCGCGTATCGATCTTGATCAGGTCTTCTGTGTTAACAAACAAAGGTACGTTGATCACTGCGCCGGTCTCCAGCGTGGCTGGCTTGGTGGCACGGGTGGCGGTATCGCCCTTGAGGCCCGGCTCGGAATAAGTGATGCGCAGGTTGATGCTTGGCGGCAGTTCCACGCTCATTGGCTGCTCTGTTTCGGTATTTACGAGTACAAAGCAATCCTGTCCATCCTTATAAAGCTCGGGACGGTCGATCATGTTCTCGCCAAGTACTATCTGCTCGAACGTATTGGTATCCATCAGGTTAAAACCGCTATCGTCTCTGTACAGGAACTGGTAGTTACGACGCTCCACACGAACCGGGAAAATGGTATCGCCTGAATTCCAGGTGTGTTCTATACTGCGGGTATTGTCAACGCCTTTGAGTTTTGCCCAAACCTTAGCTGCGGCGCGGGCGGTTTTGTTCTGTCCGAATTCTACTACTGAGTAGAGGCTGCCATCTAATTTGATGATGAGCCCCATACGCATATCTGCTGTTGTAGCCATGAAATATGTAAATTTTTTTACGAACTGCAAATGTAGTAATTAATGGCAGAAAGAAAAACCCGGCAGGGGGTAAAAAAGCAGCGTCCGCAGATAATACTGCGGACGCAAATAACTCATGTTTCGAGTGGACTTAGTTGCCGCCTGAGAGCGGAAAGTTGGCGTCTATGCCTTGAATGCGACTTGCGAGGCCATTTGCGATGCCTGATGCGTTGTGCCTGAATTCTGATTCAGATTCGCCGCCTGACAGGGGGAACTCAGAATCGAGGCCGTGAATGAAAGCCAGTAACCGTTGTGCTATTGTTGCTTTGCTGACTCCTTTTTCGGGAGCAGGTGCTGCTTTTGTGCTATTATCCGTCTTCATAAAACTGGTATTTAATAACACAAAATTACCACGTGCCACCGGCCCGACTACTGACGTACGTCAGACATGTAACTGATTTTCACTATATAAATAAAATCAAATACTATGTTACTGCTCCGTTAACGATTTTGAAGTGCGAGGAGATAGTGATCCCACGACTCGTCAGTATTGGCGATCTTTACCTTTGAGAACATGTCGCGGGCATCGGGGAAATAGACCCAGAACATGACCTCATCCCTCACCGCACCATCAGCCGCCGGTGTTTCGGTTATGGGCGCGATGCCCACAATGCGGCAGGTCATCATGTTACAGAAACCCACCAGCACCCAGTCGGCCTTGATGCGGAATTTAGTTACGGGCATCTGGCCGTCTTTGTACTTCTGATACAAAGCGTTTACCTGCGGTTTGGTAAGCTCTTCTGTAAAACGATCGTCGGCATTGCTATAGGCCTGTAAGCGGCCATCATTTGCGGCTGTCAACAATAGTGAAGTAAGGACATCGGGCGAGGCCAGACCGGGATCTTTGGTTGTGGCGCCTATGCCATAATCGCACCATACCCGCTGTTTCCAGGCAATGTCCCGTTCCATCAGGTATCCCCAGGGCAACCGGAACGGATCTACTGCATAAGCAGTGTCTGTATTGTTTATTTCAAGCTTGTCCGGCTTGTGGCGCTGCTGACTGAAAGCATTGCTGCTAATAATGGAAATATATATCAGAAAAAGAAAAAGGGCTTTTTTCATGATCATTGATTTTAAGGAGTACAACGTAAATATAAATACAATTCATTAAGCGACGGCCACGCAAAAAAAATGCCTTTAACAAAAGTTTGGCATAGTAATTGACCTATACAAACCAATCCAAACCACCATAAACCCGACCCGATTTTTGCTGTTCAGTTGCTTAACAGCGCGAACAAAACTGATACCGATCAAACCCACATTCTCTGTAAACCCTGTTGTTGTTTTTGTTGTACTGCTGCCGCGCTTCCGCACGGCAGTTTTTTTATTAGGTACTTCCTGTTATTTTCGCTGGCATAACCTCAATAATATGATACAGGCGGGCACCGTAAAATTTCTGCAGCAATTGGCCAAAAACAACAATAAGCCGTGGTTTGATGAACACCGCGATGCCTACCAGGCTGCAAAGGAAGATTTTGAGCAATTTGTGACCGAAGTGCTGGCGGGCCTGTGCAAGATAGACCGGGCTTTTGAAGGGCAAAAAGCGAAGGATTGTATCTTCCGCATTTTCAGGGATGTGCGTTTCAGTAAGGATAAAACACCATATAAGGCACATTTTGGCGCTTACTTCGGACGCGGAGGTAAAAAAGATTTCAGCCCGGGCTATTACCTGCACCTGGAGCCGGGTGGAAAAACTTTTGCAGGCGGCGGGTTGTGGGAACCGGAAGCTGCGCCATTGAAGGCATTGCGCCAGGAGATAGATTACAACTTCGACGAATTTGCAGGTATTATCAATGATAAGAAATTCAAAAAACTGTTCCCCAAAATAAATGGCGAACAGTTGAAGACGTTACCGCAGGGCTACACAGCAGATAATCCTGCCATTGAGTACCTGAAACTTAAAAGTTTTACGGTAGGGCATGCCATTACCGACGAGGATATGACCGGAAAAAAATTCGGCGCTAAGGTAGTTGAAGCCTATGCGGTGATGCAGCCATTCATCTCCTTCCTGCGGAGAGCAACAGATGATGCTGCTTAGTAAAACTGCGTGAGATACGGATAGCGCTCCTCGTATAGTTTCTTCACCCGCTCCAGTATGGTGTGCCGCAGGCCGTCCACATTGCGGCGTTCGGTTGCTGAAATGAAGATGGCAGAATCGTGGGTGATGTGCTGCCAGCGGTCGTTGAGTTGTTGCAGCATATCCTGTTTCACTTCGGGGTCCAGCCATTTATCGAAGGTATGCTCTTCGTAAAGGTCCATCTTATTAAAGATGACGATGATCGGCTTGTCGAAAGCCTTTATTTCCTGCAGTGTCTTATTCACCACGCCCATCTGGTCTTCATAGGCGGCATGCGATATATCTACCACATGCAGCAGGCAATCGGCTTCGCGCACTTCATCGAGCGTGCTTTTGAAGCTTTCTACCAGGTGGTGCGGCAGTTTGCGGATGAAGCCTACCGTATCGCTGAGCAGGAATGGAGTTTGCTCATAAACGATCTTGCGTGTGGTGGTATCCAGCGTGGCAAACAGCTTGTTCTCGGCGAATACATCGGCCTTGCTTAGCAGGTTCATGATGGTGCTTTTACCCACGTTCGTATAACCTACCAGCGCTACCCTTATGTATGTTCCGCGCTCCTGCCGTTGTGTAGTGGCTTGTTTGTCTATCTCGCCGAGGCGCTTACGCAGCAAGGCAATTTTGTCTTTTACTATACGGCGGTCGGTCTCAATTTCCGTTTCACCCGGCCCCCTGCTGCCAATGCCCCCGCCCTGCCTTTCCAGGTGTTTCCACATACCCTTCAGGCGCGGAAGAATGTATTGGTATTGCGCCAGTTCCACCTGAACTTTCGCCTGGGCGGTTTTAGCACGCGATGCAAAGATGTCCAGTATCAGGTCGCTGCGGTCTATAACTTTTACGTTCAGCGCATCTGTAATGTTGCCTATCTGCGATCCGGTAAGCTCATCATCGAATATTACAAGGGTAATACCCTTAGCCACCACAAAGGTCCTGATCTCTTCCAGCTTGCCCTTGCCCACAAATGTCTTGCTATCGGGATGAGGCAGTTTTTGAATAAAGGTTTTCACGGTCTCGGCGCCGGCGGTCTCCGCAAGGAATGCCAGTTCCGCCAGGTATTCATTCACCATAGGCTCGGTCTGCTCCTTATACACCACCCCAACGAGCACCGCCCGTTCATTGCCTTGCACTTTTATTTTTTGATCGATCAATTTAGTTGTCAGTTTGCTTATACCAAAAGCCGCTTAACCCCGGCCCTTTCCTTCGTGCCCCGCAATGACGAGGCGACATGAGCTGAACTCCGCAGCATGTCAAATTTCTACTGCATCGACCCACGTCACCCTTCAGGGGCTGGGTTGCCGCCATTACAACAACCGCTCCTGCATGCGCAGCCATCTTTCAGGCATATCGTTAGCGCTCGCTACCAGGTAATCGCTATAGGCGCAAGGCGCGTATTCCCCGGCTGGCATGCGCATCCACCAGCGACCTGTGCGTTTGCTTTTCACAAACACGGTATCGTTGTCGGTGAAGGAGACATTGAAGATCATGAACTCATTCATCTCTGCCAGGCTTGCCTCGTAGCGCCGCATTACCAGCCCATCTACAAAATACCATATCATCTGTGTGATGAGTTTGGCCGTCATGTCGTGTGCATCTGTGGCGTGATCGTAACCATAAATGCCGAGGGAAGTGAGCTTGTTGCTCATGCCCGCGAACCGAGTCAGCACACAGGCCTCCTCGCCACTCAGTCCATTAGGGGAGCCATTGATATTGGCAGGGGCATCGCTGTAACGAACCGCTGAGATGTCGAAACTGAAGAAGTTTGCAGAACGCAGCACCGGTTCCATATCATCAATATTCTCTTTCACCTTACCCACGCGATGGAAATCGAACCGCAGTTTATCCAGCGTCTCCAGCATGCGCGGCTGCGCATAGTAGCTTTGGAACCCGATATGACTGTAGTGCGAAATGAAATTGGGTGTATTGGTGAGCATGTCCATCAGGAAGCTGCGGTCAGTAGTGTCCTCACTTTCATTCAGGTCAATGAGCATATCGGCCACAACGGCCTCAGCCAGTTGCTCGCGGCTGCGGAACACTTCATATTGCTGCATGGTCAGATCATGACTGCCACCGAGTATAATGGCCATTTTACCGGCGTCTTCAATTTCCTTGAGCACGGCAGCCAGTGCAGCGCGGGAGTCGCCCAGCCTGGCCCCTTGCTGAATATTGCCCATGTCTGCAATAGTGAAGCCGGAGTGCCAATGATACAATTCATACAAATACTGCCTTACCACGTCTGCACTTCCCGTGTGCTGCGCACCATCTGCTGCGCCACGCCACTCGTTGCAGCCCACCAGTAATATGTCGGCCTCAGCAATATCGAAAGCCGGGTCGAATGCATATTTTATGTTGGCTCCCCATTGCAAGGAATGGTATTGCCTGCTGTCGTCGTCGTTAAAATGCCTGTCTTCAAAAAACGGTTTCAAATCCTCCATAAACTCCTTAAAATCTGCATTAAAAGTAATGCAATACCCGCAAATGCTACAGCAAAAGCTGCATTGCGGGCAGTTTACCCACATCTGCCGGCACCGCATTGTTAAAAAATGTTAGGAACTGCGCCAATAAAATGAGAAAAGCACCCGTTTTTTATATTTTTGAAAGCAGAACACAAAATATGGCCACATCCAAAAAAGCCAAACCGACCTATTTCAATGCCATCCTGGGCGTAGCCCTGCTGCTCTTCATGGTGGGGGTGCTGGGCTGGCTGCTCATCAATGGCCGCGCTCTGTCTCGTGCCTTTAAGGAGGACCTGGAAATAAGTGTCGATTTCCATGATAATACTACGGATGCCAACGTGGCCAAATTGCAGGCTATATTGAACAAACAGCCTTTTGTGCACAATACGCGTGTTATTACCAAGGAGGAAGCGGCCAAAATGGAGAGCCAGGTAGAGGGCACCAATGTGGTGGACTTCCTTGGATATAATCCGCTGTTCACGTCCATAGCCATGAAGCTGCATGCGGAATATGTGAATAAGGACAGCTTAGCCAAGATCAGAAAGTTCATCATGCAGAGCAATGTGGTGCGGGATGTGACGTGGTCGAACGTGGTGGTGGAGCAAATGAACAAGAACCTGAACAAAATCGGTATCATTCTAGGGGTGATATCGGTGGTATTGCTTATAGTGGTCATCTTTCTGATAGACAATACGGTGCGGCTGGCCATGTTCAGTAATCGTTTCCTCATCAAAACCATGCAAATGGTGGGTGCGACACAGTCGTTCATTACACGGCCGTTTGATATGCGGGCACTGCTCAATGGCTTTCTGAGCGGCCTCATTTCCATTGTTGCGCTGTGGATGCTGATGTCGTTTGCCACCAAGCAATTGCCAGAGCTGAACCTGTTGTATGATCCGGGACTGTATGCAGCGCTGCTGGCGTGCATGATGCTGCTGGGGATAATGATATCATTAGTGAGTACACACCGCTCGGTAGTGAAGTACCTGAAACTACACGTGGACGACCTTTATTAATATTTTTTCGTAACATTGCAACTATGTCAACAGTACAGAAACCAGCAAAACCAGTAAGGCCGGTGATCGCTAAACCAGCGACCACTACTGCTCCTGACAGCTTTTACGGCACACAGCCACAGGCAAAGCCATCTTTTCTTTTCGACCGCGAAAATTATATGTGGATCGTGGGTGGTGTTGCGCTCATACTCATTGGCTTTATGCTGATGTCGGGGGGCAAAAGTGCGGACCCTCACCAGTTCAATTATGACGAGATCTACAGCTTCCGCCGCATTACCCTGGCGCCTATAGTTATTTTGCTGGGTTTTGCAGTTGAGGTATATGCCATCATGAAGAAACCAAAAGAGACCAGCGCGGAATAATTTTTTTCGTGTAATGATACGTGAACGGCTGCTGATTGGCAGCCGTTTTTTTTGTAAGTAGAAAAGATCTGCATCATTGCGACCCCATCCCTAAAGGGAGGTGTTATTGGTGCAACGGTTTTACGTCAGCTCGCTTTTGGTTGAAAGATGCTTTGCACGTGAGCATTGCGCAAAATATTTACATTAAATTTGTTGTGCTGTGAAAAATATCCTCCTGCTTACGATGTTAATATTCCTGGGCCTTTGCTCCCGTGCGCAGATCAATTATTTGTATAACCCGAGTTTTGAGCGGTACTCGCAGTGTCCGAATTGGGCAGACGAAATAAAATTTGCATACTATTGGTCACCAATCGATACGATGCACACAGATCCCGCTCTTGGAGATACTTTCGGTAATATAAATTGCACTCCCGAATTATGTACGACTTGTGGCACAGACCTTTACTGCTCGGTGCCTCTTAATCAACATTTCAATCACTACCCGAGGACAGGAAACGCGTTAGCACATGTTCAAATGAATTGGGCTATTAGCGATACCGTTGCCACGCCCTATGAAAGGGATTATCTACAGGGCCGACTAAAAACACCACTAGCAGCAGGAATACAATATTGCGTTACTATTTATGCTTGTTTGACACCATTCTCTGGGTATGCATGTAATAATATAGGTGCCTACTTTGATGATGGAACAATAGATACTACAGAAAACTGCGGACAACCGCAAACGACGCATATTCCTCAGGTAGAGGAAACAGCTATTATCAGTGACGCACTTAACTGGACTAAAATTCAAGGGATAGTTACAGGATCTGGAACAGAAAAGTTCATGACTATCGGCAATTTTAGAGATGAGGCGCATACAGACACATTACTTTACCCAGCTTCCTGGCTTTTGGGTAATGGCATTACCTGGTATATAATCGACGACATCAGCGTGATAGAAATAGACTCCACGGCCGATGCCGGGCCGGATGCAACTATACCTGTGGGAGACAGCGCGTGGATAGGGACGCAGGATGATTACCTGCCCTGTAAGTGGTATTATGCTTCAACAGGTGCATTGATAGACAGCAACCATGCAGGCATGTGGGTGCACCCTACCACTACTACCAGCTATGTGATGGAACTGGACGTATGCGGTACGCTGAGTTATGATACCGTTACCGTAACAGTGGCCAGCACAGGCGTTGACGGCATACATGCCCTGGGCAATGCCAGAGTGTTCCCCAACCCAGTGAAAGACTTGCTAAGCGTAAGCGGGCTGGTGAGCACAGCGCACTACAGATTATTGAACACACTGGCCATGTGCATACAGCAGGGCGAACTGACCGGAGGCGGCAGCATTGCTGTAGGTGCTTTGCCTGCCGGGGTATATGTGCTGGAGCTAACAGATAATGACAGTAACCAAAGCGAGATAAGGGTGGTGAAAGAATAAGGTATCTGATCATTAGTAACCATCCTGACCACTCGCTACTTTCTTTTCACGGCGATCACAGTAGCCTGGCGTGACCCCATCCCTAAAGGGAGGTGTTATTGGTGCAGCTATATAATACCTGGCTATTACCTGCGAAACTCTCTTTTATACCTTCAGCAGCCGAACGAAAAAATTTGGCCCCTTTATATGCCTCAATTTCGAACCAGATCTGGCCAATGAGCTGCTGCGCCGGGTGCTGCACGACGCGTGGCCGGGCCAACTGATCTTTAGCCGTGCAGCGAATATATTAAAGTGGTTTTACCGGACTGCCTCCCCAATTGGTGCCGGGTTGCAGGTTCTCGCCCTTCATGATCAGCGATAGCGGCTCTACGTTTACATCGTCGCCCAATTCACTGTCGTATAGAATGATGGTACGTGCGCCGATGGTGGTGCGCTTGCCTATCTTCACAGGGCCTACTTTCATCACGCGGTCTTCGAACAGGTGGGTCTGCGGGCCGCAATCCTCGTTCATGGCAGAATCATCACCAATCGATACCATATCGTATTCGGTGATGTCTGTGGTATTCATCCAAACACGCTTGCCGGTCTTTACACCAAACAAACGGAGAATGATGGGCAGCCATGGTGTGCCACGCATATAGTCGAGCACGAACGGCACGGTTAGCGCCTCGTAAGTTGACGTGATCGCTTCGCTGAGCCAAACTTTGGATGTCCACATAGGCTTTTGCTCAGGCTTGTATTTGCCCACGAATATCCATTTGAGCAAGAGGGTGACCAGGAAGGCAGGCAAACCCATGTAATACAGGTAATAGACGGGCAACGTATAAGCTATCTCCCACCAATGTTTTTCTACGACCAGGTCGTGTGCATAGGCAATGAACAGAATGCTGCCGATAAGGATGACCGTTTCGGGCAACAGGATACGAATGAATTCCACCAAGGTGCGGCCTACTACCCTCGGCGGGGACGGCCGCAGGGTCTGGTTGGCAGGGAAGGTCCTGCTCTCCTGCCGGCGCGGCAAAGCAATTGCGGGTGACCCGAACCAGTCGCGGGCTTTTGCCTCTTCCATTTGCTGCGGCGTGGGCGGGGTGGACAGCACACCGATAAGCATGCGGCCGGGCAGTATGCACCCCTGCGGAATGAGCGCGCTGTTGCCCACGAAGGTGTTGTTACCGATGATCGTTTTATCCAGTATCAGTTGCTGTGCGCGCACATCGGCCTCGCCCAGGGTTACAGCGTCTGCGACAAATGCCCCCTTACCTATCTCCAGCAACGGATGGGTAACACTGCTGGCGGTAGATATTTCGGTGTTCTTGCCCACCTTTGCGCCCAGCGCCCGGAACCAAAGCGACACAAACACAGTAGCGTAGATAGGATGCAGCACTATGAGCGAGAGGCTCATCAACTGATCGGCAAACCATTTGCGCACATAGAAGGGGCTATAAATAGGATATTTGCCGGGTTTTATGCCCCGCTGCAGCAGGCGTGTGAGCAAAATAGTGACCCCCGCGTAAATGATGATGTAACTCAACGCCAGTGACGGCGTAACTACCAGGTAGCTGAAGTCGTAGTCGGGCGTGGCATTATCGAGGTCGTTGATGATGATGACCGTAGGCAACAACGGCAGCAGCACTACGAACGGGAACAGCAGCAGCATGAATGTAAATATGACATTATACGCCCAGCGCCTGCCGTTTGATACCGGCAAGGGCTGGGGCAATTCATGCAATTCCTTGGTCTCTTTCAACTGGGCGGGACTACCCTGCCATACCTCTCGGGCCTTAATGGTCTTGCCCTCCTGCAAATGGCTGAGGTCGGTCAGTTCGCCCCATTCTTCTACCACTGTGCCGCCAGACATTACCGCACTACTGCCTATATAGGCATGATCGCCCAGGGTGATGCGCCGCAGCTTCAGCATGCCATCTTCTACAAAGGCATTGTTCAGCACCGCCTGTGAGCTGATGCTTACATCACTGCCGATGGTCACCAGGTCTTCTGCACCAATGGTGATTGCAGCGAGCTGCGCATCCTTTGCCACCTTCACCCCCATACGGCGCAGGTAGCCGTTATACAGCGGTGTGCCATTGAGGAACTGCGAAGGCAGCAGGCGCTGCATGGTCTTCACAAACCACCAGCGGAAATAGTATGTGCCCCATAACGGATAATCCCCCTCCTTCATTCTGCCGATGACCAGCCACTTGAACGTGATGGTGATGAGCGTGAACATAGGAGGAATGAGGAAGAACATGGACAGCGCTGCGGCGATGCCATAAGCGATATTGTGAAAATCTTCTTTCACATAGTAGTAGGCCAGGTAGGGGAAGAATATCTGTATGGCAAACAGGCCATAAATAACGCCCAGCGATATGGTCTGCGCTATCCAGCACAGAATGTATCGCCGTAATGGCACCTCATTAAATACTCTCTTTGCTTTGGGCGCCCCTTCATCCTGCTTGCTCTCCCATTGCTCTACCAGTTTGGCGAGTGGCCTGTGCAGGTAAATGTCTTTCAGAGACGCCTGAGGCAGATTTGCCTCCTTGCGCAGACGGGAAACGAACGAAGCCGCCAATAGCGAGTGACCGCCAAGATCTGTAAAGAAATCCTGCGAGAGGTCGATCTGCCGGTTGGGGAAGTTCTTGCGGAGCGCGGCAATCACACGGTCACCTACCGGCGCATCGATATCTATCACATCGTCTGTAACAGCTATGGAGTTTTCGAGCAGCAGGGCGGGCACCGGCAATTCCTTACGGTTGATCTTACCGCTTGGGAGCCTCGGCATCTCTGACAGCAGCATGATGACGCTGGGCACCATATAAGGTGGCAATACTTTTGCAAGCTCCTCACGTATGATCTGCTGGTTCATCTTCACGGGGTCGTCGCACACTACGTAGCCTGCAAGATGGTCCTGTCCGTTAATATCTTTTTTTACTGCCACCGCAGCGGCAGTAATATCGGTAAGGTTGCTGAGCTGATTTTCTATTTCACCAAGCTCTATGCGGTAACCGCGCAGTTTTATCTGGTCGTCGAGGCGGCCCTGGAAGTCGATACTGCCATCTTCGTTGATGATGGCGGCATCGCCTGTTTTGTAAATGGTATCGCCGGGCAGCCCGGTCATTTCCGCCGGTTTAGGCACAAATTTGGCCGCTGTTAACTCGGGCCTGTTCACATAGCCGTGGCATACGCCGGGGCCGGTCACTACCAGCTCTCCCCGCTCGCCAACCGGCAGTATATTCATATGCTCATCTACAACTGCCAGGTTGTAATTGGGCAATGGCAGGCCTATGGTTATAGGGTCGCCGGGCTTAAGTGTGGTGAGTGTGGCCGTAACGGTTGTTTCGGTGGGACCATAGCTGTTGTAAAACATGCGCCCATCCACCGCCCAGCGCGACACTACCTGCGATGTGCAAGCCTCGCCACCTGCGTTCACAATGCGTAGCGAAGGTATATCATCATTCATTACGGCCAGCAAGCTGGGTACGGTATGAATAACGGTTATCCGCTGGAGGCGCAGCACCTCATCGAGTTCATCCAATGACTTTGCGGTGGCTGCATCGGCCACCCATAAGGTTGCCCCTACAAGGTAACTGATCCATACCTCCTCGCACCACATATCGAACGACACAGATATACCCTGGTACACCCGGTCGTCGGCCTGAACGTCTATCACCAATTGTTCTGCACGCGCAAACTGGCAGATCATGCGATGAGTAATAGGTATACCCTTAGGTTTGCCGGTACTGCCGGAGGTATATAATACATAGGCCCAGTCGTCGGGCAGCGGTCCTGCGGGCGGCAGTATCACCTCACCGGCTGCAGGTTCATTCACCACCGTGAATATCGGGCAGGATACATTAAGCTGTTCGGTTGTGATGCAGGCTTTTGCGTTCACTTCCTCAATTACCGTCTCCACACGCTCGGCGGGCATTTCGCGATCAAGCGGCACATAGGCGGCACCGCTTTTTGCTATGCCCAGCACTGCTATGTGCAATTCAATGCCGCGCGGCAGCCACAGCGCAACTGCATCTCCCCGGCCTATATTGTTAGCGGCCAGGTAAGCGGCCATGGCATTCGTCCAGCGGTCCAGTTCGCTGTAGCTAAGTACTTTTTCGCCAAAGATCAACGCCGCCTTGTCCGCATATTTACCCGCTGTATTGCGGAAAATATCAGCCAGGGTTTCCTCAAGCAGGATATCGGGTCGGTGTTTACCAAGTACTATGGCGGGTTTCATAAATAGCTGATGCCTGGGCCGGAGATGAATTTAAGGGCGAAAAGTACAAAATTCTTTCCTTGCGGCACGGAGTATCTGTACTAATTTCATTCAGTTTGACCAGTTTATACACACATTGTGCAGCAAAAATGAGTCATGTTTTTTTACTTTTGCCCTCCTCGATATGACTCCCGAACGGCAAGCAAAAATAGAACGTGTGCTCAACCACAGGCAGCCCGACCTGGCCATTGTGATGGAAAATGTGCACGACCCACACAACATATCCGCAGTAATGCGCACGTGCGACGCAGTTGGCGTGCAGAACATTTACGTATTGAATAACGCCATCAAGAAGCACAAAAAGTTCGGCAAGACCAGCAGCGCCAGCGCTGCTGGCTGGATGACCATACACCAGTATGAGGACACCGATGCGTGCATGAAGGCTATAAAATCGAAGTACAGCAAAATTTATGCAACGCACCTGGGCGTGGCGTCTAAGTCGCTCTACGACCTGGAACTTACTGAAAGTGTGGCGCTGGTCTTTGGCAACGAACACGCCGGTGTGACCGAAGAATGCCTGGCGTGGTGCGATGGCAACTTCATCATTCCCCAGGTGGGCATGGTGCAATCTTTGAATATATCGGTGGCATGTGCGGTAACCCTGTACGAAGCCTTCAGGCAAAGACATGCAGCCGGCTATTTTAATGCACCAAGAATGCTAGGAGATGAGCGCACCTCGCTGGAAGCCCGGTGGGGCCTTATTGAGGAATAGTCTCTTACTTCACAAACAGGTTTACGATGTAGAACACCGCACCGGCCAGCACACCGCTGACAGGTATGGTGAGGAGCCATGCCCAGAGCAGGTTGATGGTGACACCCCAGCGCACTGCCGAAAGGCGCTTTGTGGCACCGACGCCAATGATGGAACCTGTAATTGTATGGGTGGTACTCACCGGTATCTTCAGGTTTTCGGTAATGAAGAGTGTGATAGCGCCTGCTGTTTCTGCGGCCACACCTTCAAACGGCGTTACTTTGGTGATGCGTGTGCCCATGGTCTTGATGATCTTCCAACCACCGCTCAGTGTGCCCAGGGAAATAGCAGTATAGCAGGCAAGTGGCACCCAAATCGGCATTTCGCTGAAAGCATGTATCTGGTGGGCGCTGATGAGCGCCACGGTAATGATACCCATTACTTTTTGCGCATCGTTGCCACCGTGGCCTATACTGAATGCTGCTGACGACACCAACTGAAAGCGCTTGAGGTATAGCGTGGACCGGGCTGTGTTCAGCGAGCCAAGGAACATGGTGAAAATGCTGATAGCAATGAGAATGAGTGACAACAGCGTCCATTTGAAGTTCCTGCTATCCAGCAAAACATTGATGTAGTAATTGCTGAAATGTCCTTTTAACCTGGCCGGATCAGTTTCCAGGGATGAGAACAAGAAAAATAATACGCCGACTATCACTGCAAACGCAATGACCTTGGGATAAATACTCTTGCGGAACGAATAAATGAACCAAAGAGAGATAATGAATGCGATGAGCATGCCCACCAGCGGCGCCAGCACAATGAAACTCACTGTTTTAATGATCGGCTCGGCGTTTATGGCATTGAAACCTGCGTGTGCGATAGCTGCGCCTGCAAACCCGCCTATAAGCGTATGGGAAGAGCTGGACGGAATTCCATACCACCAGGTGATGAGATTCCAGATAATAGCAGCAATAAGGCCGGACATGATGACGGGCAACGTAATGAAGCTTTCCTGCACCGTTTTGGCGATGGTGTTGGCCACGCCATGATCGCGGAAGATGAAGAATGCCACGAAATTGAACATTGCCGCCCAAACCACTGCCTGCAGCGGAGTGAGCACCTTTGTAGAAACAACGGTAGCTATGCTGTTAGCTGCATCGTGAAACCCATTAATATAGTCAAAGGCCAGGGCCAGAACCAGGATAGTGATCAATAATGCCGACATGCTCCTGATTATGCGTATTTGAGAATGATGGATTCAATAACGTTTGCCACATCTTCGCATTTGTCGGTAACAGTTTCCAGCATCTGGTAGATATCCTTTTGCTTGATGAGCTCGACAGCGGTGATGTTGGTAGAGAACAACTTCAGCATGATGCTGTCCAGCAGATCATCTGCATCATTTTCCAGGCTGTTCACGGTAACGCAGGCCTCGGTAATGGCCTTCAGGTCCTTCATATCCCTGATGGCATAAATACCTGTGTTTATGGCATTTACCGACTTCTGAATGATCTCGGCAAAGGCGGGCAACGTGTTGTACTGATCATCGATCTGGTAGTTCACCACGCGCTTGGCAGCGCCCCACATGTAGTCGGCAATATCGTCCAGCGAGGTAGCGAGGTAGTGGATATCTTCCCGGTCGAGGGGGGTAATGAAATTATGACCCAGTTGTATGAATATCTCGTGAGTGACCTCATCGTTGCGCTGTTCAAAATCGCCCAGCTTACGGAGCATTTCATCCCTTTTGGTAAGGTCTGTTTCCTTTATCGCGTTAGAGAACTGGGCGCTCATCTCTACCAGTGTTGATGCAACCTGCTCGAACAGAGAATAGAATACGCGGTCTTTAGGTAGAAATATTTTTAATATTGAGCCGAATGACATAACAATTTATTAATCACAATTTAACATTGCAAAACTAATCGCTTATTCCGGCCCGAAAAATTGGTAACACTGAATTAATAATTTGGTAACATTGAAAGCAAAAATAAAGCGGGAAAGAATTCCCGCCTTGTACTTCTGACTCGCTGTAACCTGAAAAAATTAAAATAAATTGTATATTCTATCTTGATCGCAATTACATGCAATTGCGTATTAAGACCTCCCCCACAAAGGAAGGTTTAACCGGAGCAAAAAAAACTTAGATCAATTGTGATCGCAAAGCAGCTTCACTCTGTAAGTAGCAACGCTACCCGCCACCTGAAGCACATAGAGGCCATCAGGCACATAACCGGAGATGTAAAGATCGTATGACTGGCCGCTTATTAGCGTCGCATGCCAGGTTTGCAGGCAGCGGCCATCTGCCGCTATCAATTTCAGTTGGTACTGGTCGGTAGGTATATCTCCCAGCAAGTGCAACTTATCATTAAATGGATTGACTACGTTTATTGACCCGGTGCCTTTCTGAATGCTTTCAGCATATGTGTTATATGAGCACACATAACTAAGCGGGTTAATTTCTATAGGGTCTCCGGCTGTAAGGGTCTGCCCGGCAAAACCGCTGTAATCTGCTGTGTATAGTACGCACCTGAAAGACAAATTTTGTGTGGGTGTCGTACCCTGAGTAATGGCCCCTGACCCGTTGACCGGTATGACGTATTTCCATGCCATATTTTTATTGGTGTCAATTTCAAACAGCGTGCCTGTTGGCCCTACGCATATGATGGTGTTGCCATTGGGCAGGCGCTGTGCGCTTGAAATATTCATCCCGTAAAAGTTGGTCGGCGTATCGGCCTCATATTCCCACGATGCGGAATCTGGCAGGTAGGCAGATCCGGATGCAATAGAATAATTGCCAGATGCGTCCACTGGCGGGGCAATGACATCGACGGTAGAGTATGCGCCGGCCGGACGTCCGGCTCCATTGTTGAAGATCATGATCTTGCCCGAGTCGGTGAGGCCACCGGTTATCCAATGGGCATTGTGCTGGCCAAACAGTTTCTGATCGGAAGATGTGCCGCGGCCGTAGGCTATAGGGTTACCCCAACGGTAGAGCAGATCGCCGCCATGCCCATAGGTGCCGCCGGCATGGCTTGCAGCCTGTGCTGTACTGGTGCTGTGATCTATGACCCACACTTCGCTAAAATTGTGGCAACTGACCAGCACCTGGTCCAGCGCGGGATTGTAGTCGATGGAATTGATATGCAACCAGTCGGTGCCGGTGGGGCTGCCAGAATAATAATTAAGGTCTATCAGTTCCGGGTGAGCGGAGGGAGTGCCATAACCCGGTTTTGAAGCATCGAAGTCCTGAACGAGGTGGTCCCAAACGTGCCACTCCCACACTATAGTGGCGCTGCTGCCCGAAGGATGCAACTCAACGATCTTCTCACTCCAAAGAGAAGTGCCGAGGGCGGACGGGTTTCTGCCGGCGCTGATGGCACTTGCAGTGTCCTTCAATTCCCAGACGATGGCCAGTATATTGCCATTGCGCAAATAGCAGACGTCGTGGTGCTGGCATTCTGTGTCATCGGAAATGGTGAATGACCACAACAGCGAGCTGCTCCAGTTGAAACGCTCAATGATGCCGCCTGATCCGCCTGCATTAAACACCGCGTTGTTCACATTGCCGGGGCGCAGCAGTGTGCCATCTGTCAGCAGATAGAAAGATTGTCCGGGACGGTGCGTGCTGGTCCAGGTATGTACCAGTTTACCGCACTTATCGATAAGATACGTATTGTCGGAGGAAAGTGGAGCGAACATGACATATCCATCCTGAGAGGCTGCGGTCTGGTAAAAGAAACCAACCGTTTGTGCCTTGACTACAGTGGTTATTAGCAGGAAGGTAAAAAGCAGGGATCTGTTCATGAGCGATGATCGTTTATATTTTGACGCTCACAAAACAGAAAACCTTCGAAATGCCGGAAATCATTAATTCTGCAGGTTCATATTTACCTGTCCGGCCAGCCAGCTATGACTGAGTGGAACCAGCCATTTATCCAGTATTTCCCGCTTGCTGCCGGCCACGTTATTGAATAACAGCGTATCCTTTGTGATGAAGCCTTTGTCCAGCGCATACTGCACCTGCGAAAAAGGAAGCATTTCTGCTTTGCCATTCTTGAGGAAGGTGATCATGAGGCGGTCGAAGAAATTGACATCATACTGGCGTTCCAGGCTTTTGATGATGCGCACCGAACTGTCTGTGCTGCATCCGCTTACGTGCACGTCGGTCTCATCAGCCATTATGACGATGAACTGCCGAAACAATAGCTTCGCCCAGCCTTTTACCGGTGCGCCGTGCGCTGTCCACTGCATGTAAAACTGCAACAATTGCTCGTTGATCTCATTTTCTTCCTTCTCGATAAAAGCCCTGCTGCTCTGGTATATCCAAACCCTCGACTGATCTGAAAAATCACCCGGGATCATGCCGGCCAACTCCTGAATGTACATGGCTGCAAAGTTAACAAGTTCGCAGCCACTAATGTAAATAGCAAAATAGAATGCCAATGCTGCAAACAAAGTAAGTATTTTACATATAAAATATATGAGCGTTCAAAATATTAATCTTGTTTTAGCAAAAAATCACTAACTTTGCCAACTTTTAAAACACTTTTCTCCTTTTCTTATGAAGTTGTCGCAATTCAAGTTCGAACTACCCCTAAATCTCATAGCGCAACACCCCGCAAAAAAACGTGAAGAAAGCCGCCTGATGGTGGTTCATCGCGATACCGGAAAGATTGAGCATAAAGTATTTAAGGACGTACTTGGATTTTTTCATGACAAGGATGTAATGGTGGTGAACAACACCAAGGTGTTCCCTGCCCGCCTCTATGGCCGCAAAGAGAAGACAGGCGCGAAAATTGAAGTTTTTCTGCTTCGCGAGCTGAACAAACCTAACCACCTGTGGGACGTTATCGTTGATCCCGCAAGAAAGATACGTGTAGGCAACAAGCTTTATTTTGGCGACAATGACGAACTGGTTGCAGAAGTAATTGATAACACCACTTCACGGGGCCGTACCATCCGCTTCCTTTTTGATGGCGATGAAGCACAGTTCCGCCAGCAATTAGATATACTGGGCGAAACGCCACTACCTAAATACATCAAGCGTAAACCGGAAGAAGAAGATAAGGAACGCTACCAGACCGTATATGCGAAGTATGAAGGCGCTGTTGCGGCACCTACTGCTGGCATGCACTTCAGCCGCGAGCTGATCAAGCGCCTGGAAATAGTGGGTGTGCGTTTTGCAGAAGCTACGCTGCACACCGGCCTTGGCACCTTCCGCCCTATAGAAGTGGAAGACCTGTCCAAGCACAAAATGGATGCAGAGTACTTTAAAGTTGACGAGTATGCTGCCAACATAGTGAACCGCGCGAAAATGGAAAAACGCCATGTTTGCTCGGTAGGCACCACTACAATGCGCGCACTGGAAAGTTCTGTTACCGCACAGGGGCTGCTGAAACCGGCAGAAGGATGGACCAACCTGTTCATTCATCCGCCATATGAGTTCTCTATTGCAGATTCGCTCATTACGAATTTCCACCTGCCTAAGACCAGCCTCATGATCATGGCTTGCGCCTTTGCCGGTTACGACCTGATGATGCACTGCTACGAAACGGCGATCAAAGAAAAATATCGCTTCTTCAGCTATGGCGATGCTATGCTGATCGTGTAATAATCGCAAATGATATATTAAGCGGCTGCCTTTGGCGCCGCTTTCTTTATGCCTGGTCGTTCAGCACGCGCTCTGCGTCTTCGGCTACTTTGGCGCGCGTTGAGTTGCGCTTTGGGAAATTAAATAGTAGTGAGGATAGCACAGGCAGTAAAAAAATTGAGATGGTAAAGATAGACGTGACCATATCCGCCGCCTCGCTATCGAGCGCTTTTGCAGCCGCTGCTTCCGGAAAAAAATGTGTGTAGATGGTAGCCAGTAATTTCAGGCCCAGAAAGCCAATGAGTGTAAAAGCAATTGATTCGAGGAAGGTAAATTTTTCCATCAGCTTCACAAATGCCTGGGCCACAAACCTCATAGCAAGAATGCCGATGAATACACCAATACAAATGAGGTAGAAGTTGTTGGTGAAGGCGACCACGGCAAAAATGTTGTCGATGGAGAAGGCCAGATCCATGAGCTCTATCAGTGCCACTGTTGCCCAGAAAGTGCCAAAGACACCTACGGTAGAACGGAATAGCCAGCTTTCCGATTTCTTTTTACCGGCCTCGCCTTCATCATTCTTCTTTAACTTCTTCAGGAAATAGTCTGTGGCGAGGTAAACCAGGTATAACCCGCCAGCGGATTTGAGCCACCATATTTTGATGAGCTGGGACGCAATAAAAAGGCAGCCGATGCGCAACACGTAGGAGCCAACGATACCATAACGGAGTGCACGCTTACGCTGGTCGGGCGGAAGATCGAGCACCATAGTGGCAAGCACCGCAGCATTGTCCACAGAAAGCAGGCTTTCAATAATGATGAGATTAAGGACAACCAGCAGGCCCTCTTTAATATCACCGCCGAGAATATTCTGGATCCACTCCATTTTCAGGTGAGCGTGTGCATTTAATTTCAGTCCGTCACAAAAAGCATTCCCACATTTACCCGAGCTGTTGCTTTGGGCGAACTATATCTTACCGATCAGATTCTTCAGATACACGCCATAGCCGCTCTTCATGAATTTGTCTGCAAGCCGTTCCATCTGCGCATCATTTATCCAACCATTGCGATAAGCTATTTCTTCAATGCAACCGATCTTGAGCCCCTGGCGTTTTTCTATCACCTCTATAAATTCGCCCGCTTCTATCAGCGAATCGAAAGTACCGGTATCCAGCCATGCAGTACCGCGATCCAGTACACCCACTTCCAGCTTGCCTTTTTCCAGGTAAACCTTGTTTACGTCGGTTATTTCCAGCTCGCCACGGTGCGAAGGCTTAATTGCTTTTGCAATAGCCACAACATCGTTGTCGTAAAAATAGAGGCCAGGTACTGCGAAGTTCGATTTAGGTTGAGCCGGCTTTTCTTCGATGCTCAGTACTTTGTAGTCTTTGTCAAATTCTACCACACCATAGCGCTCAGGATCGTGCACCTGGTATGCGAATACCACGGCACCATCCGGATCGGCTTTTTTGCGGAGCAGCGTGCCCATACCGGAGCCATAAAAAATGTTATCGCCAAGCACCAGTGCGGCAGGATCTTTGCCAATAAAGTCAGCACCCAGGATGAAAGCCTGCGCCAGCCCTTCGGGCCTTGGCTGTACCACATATTCGAACCGGCAACCGATCTGGCTGCCATCGCCCAGCAGTTTTTTGAAAGCAGGCTGATCTTCCGGAGTGGTAATGATCAGTATCTCATTGATACCAGCAAGCAGCAAAGTGGACAAAGGATAATAGATCATCGGTTTGTCGAAAACCGGCATCAACTGTTTACTTACCGCTATGGTCAGCGGATACAAACGGGTACCGGACCCTCCGGCGAGAATAATACCTTTCATATCAAGTAGCGCAAAAGCCGTTTATCCGGCGTATTGTTTTGAATAATATTTCTGATAAGCACCTGATGTTACATCATTAAGCCACTCTTCATTCTCCAGGTACCAGTCAACTGTTCTACCGAGGCCTTCTTCAAATGTTACAGATGGCGCCCAGCCCAGTTCTTTGTTGATCTTTGATGCATCTATCGCATAACGGCGATCATGGCCCGGGCGGTCTTTGATGTAAGTGATCAGCCCTTCTGAAGTGCCTGCAGCACGGCCCAGCTTTTCGTCCATTGTCTTGCACAATAGTTTCACCAGCGCAATGTTCTGCCATTCATTAAAGCCACCGATGTTATATGTCTCGCCATTGCGTCCATCATGATACACCGCATCAATAGCGCGGGCGTGGTCTATTACATACAACCAGTCACGCGTATATTTACCATCGCCATAGACCGGGAGTGGCTTATTGTTCCGGATATTATGAATGAACAGCGGGATCAGTTTTTCGGGGAACTGATTCGGGCCGTAGTTGTTGGAGCAATTGGTGATTACGAATGGCATATGATAAGTATTACCATAAGCCCTGACCAGGTGGTCTGATGCCGCCTTTGACGCTGAATATGGCGACTGCGGATCGTAGGATGTTGTCTCCAGGAAGAAACCTGTCTCGCCCAGTGAGCCATACACTTCGTCGGTAGAAACATGGTAAAAGCGTTTACCTTCTTCATTGCCCTTCCACAAAGTTCTCGCAGCATTCAGCAGGTTGGCAGTACCCATTACATTCGTTTGTATGAATGCATTCGGATCGATTATGGAACGATCTACATGGCTTTCTGCGGCCAGGTGAATGACACCATCGAAGCGATATTGCTCAAACAGGCGACTGATATGTGCTGCATCAGTTATGTCGGCCTTCTCAAATATATAATTTGGTGCGTTCTCTATATCCTTCAGATTCTCCAGGTTGCCCGCATATGTGAGCGCATCCAAATTGACGATACGATAAGCAGGATACTTCTGAACGAAAAGCCTTACGACGTGGGACCCGATGAAACCGGCACCACCCGTAATGAGCAAAGTTTTTTCCATGCGGCAAAATTAATCGATAATCGGCAGAGAGTGAAATGCATGAACAGGAAAGGCAGCAATAATGCCGCCTTTCACCACATAGTCCCTCTACACTTAGTTAATTGAAATTTCCTGTTTTGCAGGCTCAGCTTCTTCTTTCTTGGCCATTGACACATGCAGGATGCCATCGGCATATTTTGCGGCTATATTCGCTGCATCTATCTTGTCGTTGAGCGTAAAGCTGCGCTTGAAAGAACGTACAATGAACTCAGTGCGCAGCACTTTGTTGTCGTTCTGCCCTGTGGTCTCTTCTTTGTGTTCGTAAGAGATGGTGAGGATATTCTTATCTACACTGATCTTGAAATCGTCTTTCTTAGCGCCTGGCGCCATCAGTTGCATCTCATAGCTCTTTTCGGTCTCGCGGATGTTCACCGGCACTGAAAATGCCGACACTTCTTCGTTCACCCGGTTCCAGCCATTCTGGAAGAGGTCTTCAAAAAGTCCGCTCATGGTACGTGGCATTACTGCAAATCTTTTCTGGTACATACTGTTATCTTTTTAGTGTTTTTTAAATTGTTTTGCCCAGGTAGGGCAAACGATGTACCAGTCATATTTTTATGTCATTTTGGCAAAAGTGACGATATATTTCCGTCAATTTGTCAAAATAAGGGCACAAATGAGTCATTATTGGCGTAGCCAACAACATATATCAGACACTCAAATTAATATAAGTTGCAACGCATTGTGACCAAAGAAATATTTTTGAGTTTCCAACCTTTTTTCTGATATTTGCTATGCTTACGATGGGTTAGTAAGTACAGTCCCTTCCCGACAGACCAAGGTATGTCGGGAATTTTTTTGCCTTTTATTTATTGTTGGTAACTGAAGCCGATCATGGCCGCATGATGAGCCTTGGCGTAACGATCGTATCGCTGTGGTGACCTGCGCGATCGGTTATGAACAAATAGAAATTTGCAGTGTCACCTGCAGCCTGGTGCAGTGAATCGCTTCGCAGTGACAGCGCCTGATCGCCGGCAAATGCATAAATGCAAGTACCTGTCAATCCTTTCTTTGGATCTTCGATGCTGGCTGTGAGACTGGCCGGGAACGGAAATTTTACGTATCCTATACTATCGAAGCGGCTGTCCATGATGAAGATAGCGGAAGTGCTGGAATCTACGCCAATATCTCCATCAGCATCGGCAAGGCTGAATTCAAGTGCAGCGACAGTGTCCTGAACGCCGGGCGTAAGATAAACTGAATCCGGACCGAAGGCCAGTAACGCAATGCGCGGTATCTTTGAGCCCGAGTTCTTGTTATCGCAGGCAGCAAGGAGCGTGAGACACAACAGTAAAAGTATTAAAGGGCGCTGCATATCATTCAAAGTTATCGAAATTGACTTACAATAACACGTTAATATCTTCTGAAAAACTGCTGGCTGCCAATGATGGCAATTTTGCCGATCTGGCCCTGGAGGTCTTCCATTATCAATATGACCACAACGCATTGTACCGTGACTTTTGCAACCATACCGGCAGGCCAAAACAGTCAGTTACTTCAATGCAACAAATACCCTTTCTTCCCATCGGCTTCTTTAAGACACATAAAGTAGTGACAGGTTTAGCGCAGGCGCAACTGACCTTTGAAAGTAGTGGTACCACAGGCGAGCACACATCCCGCCACTATGTGAGCGATGCTGCTGTTTACGAACGATCGCTGCTGCAGGGCTTTGCACAATTTTATGGTTCTGTGGAACAATATGCCATCATTGCACTGCTACCCTCGTACCTGGAGCGTAAAAATGCATCGCTGGTGCATATGGCCAAAACATTGATGGACCACAGCAGGCACGCAGCCAATGGTTTTTACATCAACGAATGGGACAAGCTCGCGGATATACTCACCAAACTCAAAAAAGAGGAGACCCCTACCCTTTTGCTGGGTGTTACTTTCGCCCTGCTCGACTTTGCCGAACTGCACTCTATGGACCTGTCGGGGATGATCGTAATGGAGACAGGAGGCATGAAGGGGCGCAGGGAAGAATGGACCCGCGCGCAGGTGCATGAAGCGTTGAAGAAAAGCTTTTACCTGCAAGAGGTGCACTCCGAATATGGCATGACGGAATTGCTGTCGCAGGCTTATGCCATTCACGATGGGTTGTTCCGATGCACCCATACTATGCGGGTGTTTGCAGGCGACATCAACGACCCTATGGATGTAGCGACCCAGGGAAGCGGCCGCCTCAATATCATAGACCTTGCCAATATACACTCCTGCTCATTCATTGCCACTGAAGACCTGGGCCGTGTGTATGCCGATAGTAGTTTTGAGGTGCTCGGCCGCATGGACCACAGCGCACTACGCGGATGTAGCCTGATGGCTGTGTGACCTACAGACTGGCAACAGGAGTGGCCACATCGTGATAGAACAGGAATTGCCAACCTTCCCTGCTACCTTGTGCGGCATATTGCTCGCGAAGCGCCATAGCCTTCTTGCCATCAAAGTCGTACTTGGCCACGTACTTTATTTTCATCTGCTTCAATTGCGGCGCCTCGTCTCCGCCATAAAATATTTTCTGACCTTCATCATCAATGAGGAAAACAACATGCTGCGGACTGTGGCCACCAGAATGCTGGAATTTGATATAGTCGTCGATCATACCTTCTTCACCGTCTATCCACGAAACCTGCCCGCTCGATAACACAGGCTCAATATCCTGCGGAAAATAGGAAGGCTTGCCGGTTTGCAGCGCGAAGTCTGCCTCCGGCCTGTAAATATGATACTTTGCATTCGGGAAGGTCGTCTTCACCATTCCGTTAGCGTCCATACAGGTCATGCAACCGGCATGGTCTTTATGCAGGTGCGACATCAGTACTTTGGTCACATCGCCCGGCGTATAGCCACGATCCAGCAAGTTGGCATGTATCTGCAGTACGCCATCGTTATTCGTAAAGCCAAGACCGGTGTCCAGCACAATAACGTCTTTTGAGGTAACCACCAGGAATGGCTGCACCTCGACAAGCAACGAGCCGGTTGGCCGGGAATTCAATTCATCGGCTGCGAGATCGAACGGAACAAAATTCTTATCGTGGCCTACCGTGAATACACCTTCCGATAATGGAAATACTTTTGGCATAGAGGTGCAAAAATAAGGGGAGCGGCCCAACTTCCTTCCGACGGCCCTGATATTATGCGACACAAAAAAGGGATGCAGCAAGCCGCATCCCTTCATAAAAGAAGTAAAGCACTTATTCAGCATATTTGGCGATGTCGGCATAAGCTTCTTCCGCACGGCTGTATTTACCAATGATCTTACCCTGAGGGTCCAGCAAAAATGCCTGAGGAATGTATTGGATGCCATAGAGCTGTGTTACAGCAGACTGCCACTGTTTCAGATCGCTCATGTGATTGGGCCATTCCAGTTTATCTTTGGCAATAGCGGCCATCCATGCATCCTTGCGGCCATCGAGCGAAAAGCTAACGACAGTAAAGCCGTTTTTAGCGCCCTTGAATTTCTTTTTAGAAAATTCGCCATAGATCTTCACCAGACCAGGATTTGAAGCGCGGCACGGTCCGCACCATGAAGCCCAGAAATCGAGCAGCACAAAGCGGCCTTTGTTGATCTCAGAGAGTTTCAGCGTTTTGCCATCCGGGTTAGGGAATGCCAGCTCGGGCGCATTCTGGCCTATCTTAATGAATTCGTTGCTATACTGTGCGGTTGCAGTGGCCAGCACGCCCAGCATGAGCGCCGCCATCAAAAACATTTTCTTCATTGCTGTTGTTTCAGTTTTTATTATTGTAAAGATAAAGGTATAAGAACAGTGTTTACAAATGTCATTCCAAAAAAACCGCTATATGCCGCTCTTCAGCAGTCCTTCACAAATGCGCCGGGCTATGGCGGGCCCTTCGTATATGAAACCGGTATAGACCTGCACCAGCGATGCACCGGCTTTTAACTTTTCGATAGCATCATCGGCCGTAAAAATGCCGCCAACAGCTATGATGGGGATTTGCCCGCCGCTGCGGGAATGAATATAACGGATAACCTCTGTATTCCTGTTTTTCACCGGCATACCGCTGAGCCCCCCTGCGCCAATCGCATCTATAGTGCCTGCCGGTGTTTTTAGCCCCTGCCTGCTAATGGTGGTATTGGTGGCCACAATGCCGTGCAGGCGCGTTGTTTTTACAATGTCAATGATGTCGTCGAGCTGCCCATCGGTCACATCCGGGGCAATTTTGAGCAATATAGGCTTGCCTGCCCCCAGGGACTGGTTGAGGTGTTGCAGGCGGGCAAGTAATTGGGTCAGTGGCTCTTTGTCCTGCAATTCGCGCAAGCCGGGTGTGTTGGGGCTGCTTACATTCACTACGAAATAATCCACCGAGTCATACAACTCGCGGAAGCACTTTTCGTAGTCGTCCGCTGCCTGTTCGTTGGGCGTTACTTTATTTTTGCCAATGTTGCCGCCAACCACTACCCTTTCGCGCACCTGCTTCAGGCGTTCGCGTGCATGCGCCGCACCGTGGTTATTGAACCCCATCCGGTTGATGAGGGCTCCATCGGCAGGCAACCTGAAAAGGCGTGGCTTGTCGTTGCCCGGCTGGGGCAAGGGTGTAACAGTGCCGATCTCGATAGCCCCGAAACCCAGGCATGCCAGGGGATCTATATACTTTGCGTCCTTATCGAAACCAGCGGCCAGGCCAACGGGATTGGGGAAGGTAATGCCCCATAATTTGCGTTCCAGGCGCGGATCGGAAATAGTGAACCGGCGTTTCAGCCATTTGCGGCCCAGGGGTATGGAATAAAGAAAGGTAAGTTTTGCCATTACCCAGTAATGCACTTTTTCCGGGTCGAATTTGAAAAGAACAGCTTTTATGAGCTTATACATACAGGCACAAAGGTAAAACGAGATGAGCGCTTTTTTTAACAAAAATAAGTGTAGCCGTTTGCCGCTATCGTGTAATTTAGCGCGGTATGCGCTTACCCGCCCTTGTGTTTTTACTGCTGCTGACCTCTATTACCGGTAGCGAGCTATATGCCCAAATGATAAAGGGCGAAGTAACGGACATGCAGAGCAAGAAACCCATGAGCGATGTATCCATTACCAACATCTATAATGACATTACAGTTACCACCGGTGCGGGCGGCGCCTTTACCATAGCCGCCAACAACGACGAACTGGTAGAATTCAAAAAGACAGGTTACAAAACGGTGCGGGTGCGGGTGCCTAAAGGCTATACCCCATCCTACTTCAAAATTGTGATGCAACCGGGATTTGCACGTTTAGAGGATATGCTTGCAGAGAATGATGCCCGCTACAAATATCATGAAGACAGCCTGCGTGATGCCGGAGTATATAATCATGAACTGATATTTCCGCGCCAGAATGTGCTGAGCACTATAGAAAGCCCGTTTTCGGCGCTCAGCAAGCACAACCGGGATATATGGCGTTTTCAGCAAGACTATGACGAGTTTGAGAAGACCAAATATGTGGACCGGGTGTTCAACGAATCTGTGATCACACGTTTCACCGGCCTCACCGGCGACAGCCTGCACCACTTTATGGTGCGTTACCGACCCAGTTACGAGCAATTGAGGTCTATGGGCGACTATACTTTCTTTGCCTACATCAAGATGGCCGCAGCGCGCTACCGTTATGCCAACACGCCAAGGAACTCACAGTAGAAATGCGGCAATTACATTCGGCGTTTCCTGACTATCTTTGGAAAAGATGCGCAGTCTTCTGTTCAATATATTACTGGCCTTCCGGTCCATCCGCACCAATCGACTGCGTTCAGGGATCACCATCACCATTATCGCCATTGGCATACTGGCGCTGGTGGGCATACTCACTGCCATAGAGGTAATGAAGGCCACCATATATTCCAGTTTCAGCAGCGTTGGGGTCAATACTTTCCAGGTGACCAGTGATATTCTGAAAAAAAACAAACATGGTGGCGAGACGTTTACCAGTGGCAAACTCATCACGCTTACGGAGGCCCGGCAGTTCAAAGAACGATTTACGTTTCCATGCACCATAGGTCTGTCAGTGAATGCCACCCCAGTGGCTACAGTGCACTTCGGCAACCTGAAAACAAACCCAAATATATCAGTAGATGGGGCTGATGAAAATTATCTACCCATCAACGACACCAAGCTTTCATCCGGAAGAAATTTTACAGCCAATGAAGTGCTCTCCGGCAGTTATGTATGCCTGCTGGGCGAAGGAGTGGCCAATAAGCTATTCAAGAACAAGCCCGGAAATGCACTGGGTAAAATGGTGGAATTCTCGGGTACGCAATGCCTGGTGATAGGGATTGTGGCTTCGAAAGGCGCCAGCATGTTTGGCAATACCGATAATAATGTGCTGATACCCGTTAATACTGCACGACAGATCTTTGGACTGGAAGAAGGTTATACGATCAATGTGCGCGTGCCGCAGGTGGAAATGAAAAGCTTTGCTGCAGATGAGGCCGAGGGGCTATTCCGCGTGATACGGAGGCTGCCACTGGGAGCAGAGAGCAATTTTGCCGTTACACAGAACAATGAGATAGTGGACCTGGTGCTTAAGAACGTAGCCACCATCCGTATAGCCGCTGTTGTTATAGCTATTATCACGCTATTGGGTTCTGCCATAGGATTGATGAACATCATGCTGGTATCTGTAGCCGAGCGTACCCGTGAAATAGGCGTAAGCAAAGCCCTGGGGGCGCGCTCCTCCAGTATCAAGCAGCAATTCCTTACCGAATCCGTTGTTATCAGCCTTATGGGTGGCGCAATTGGTGTAGTTGCGGGGCTGCTTGCCGGCAATACGATAGGGCTCATTTTCAATACGCCATTCGTAGTTCCGTGGCTATGGATAACGGTAGGTGTATCTATATGCGCCATTGTGGGCGTTGTCTCGGGCATTTATCCTGCCATCAAGGCTTCGAAATTAGACCCCATCGTGGCGTTAAGGTACGAGTAAACGGAATGAGGTGAAGTACGCCGGGTCTGACCGAGTCAACAGCATAATACTAAAAAAGTCCCGCCAATGCGGGACTCTTCTATTTATGTCTTTTTAATTATCGGGTAAGTGTAGGTGTGAACAGGTGGTTGGGGCATCCATACTTTTTTGAACCGGAGCAGGACGCGATGGTGATTGCCATTGCAACAATAACCAGTGTTGTGATCATTCTGAATTTTGAAGTCGACTGCATACTGTTTGATTATGAATAGTAAAAAGCTCGTTTAACTTTGTACGAAGTTAAGTAAAAATAATGAAACATATTCATTTCATAGCCATTGGCGGCGCTATTATGCACCAACTGGCACTGGCCTTGCAAAGGCAGGGTTATGCGGTAACCGGCAGCGATGATGAGATCACCGACCCTGCAAAGAGCAACCTGGCCGCCGCAGGGCTGCTGCCAGAGCAATTTGGCTGGTTTCCAGAGAAAATTGCGGGAAAGGATGCTGTAGTGCTGGGGATGCATGCAAAAGCTGATAACCCTGAGCTGGTGGCGGCAAAAGCGGCCGGAATACCGGTTTATTCCTTTCCGCAGTATGTATATGAAGTGAGTAAGAACAAGAAACGTGTGGTAATTGCAGGCAGCCACGGAAAAACGACCATCACTTCGATGATCATGCACATTTTGCGGCACCAGGGGGTGGACTTCGACTACCTGGTAGGGGCTAAGGTGGAGGGTTTCAGTGAATCGGTGCGGCTGAGTGATGCGCCGCTGATAGGGCTGGAGGGTGATGAATACCCGGCATCGGCAGAGGAGAAGCGGCCCAAAATATTCTTCTATCATCCGCACATTAGTGTGCTGAACGGTATAGAATGGGACCATATCAACGTCTTCCCCACTGCGGACATATATATCAACCAGTTTGAGCAATACCTGGCCGGGATGGAAACGGGAACAAAAGTTTTCTACAACGACGAAGATCCGCTGGTGCAGAAAGTGATAGCGGGTGCAGTGCAGCATATCAACGCGGCGCCTTATAAAACGCCGCCGTTCCACTACGAGGACGGCACACCGGTGCTGGAAACACCGTATGGCGAAGTACCGGTATCGGTATTTGGCAGGCACAATCTGCTGAATATGCGGGCCGCCATTGACGTGTGCATGGAACTGGGCATCAGCGAGGCGGATTGCCTGAAGGCCATAGCCTCATTTAAAGGCGCAGCACGCCGGCTGGAAAAGGTAAAAGAAGAAAAGGACCTGCTGGTGTACCGCGACTTTGCGCACGCTCCCAGCAAACTAAGGGCGACGCTGAATGCGGTAAGAGAGGCTTATCCGAAGCATTACCTCATGGCCTGCTTTGAACTACACACCTTCAGCAGCCTGAACGAAAAATTTCTGAGTGAGTATGCCCACAGCATGGACAGTGCAGATGAGTCTATCGTTTTCTTCAGTCACCATGCGCTCACCCTGAAGGGGCTGCCGGAATTGGGTAAAGAAACGGTAAAAAAATATTTTGAGCGTGGCGACCTTATTGTCTGCGATAATAAGCAGGACCTGGAAAAACTTGTCAGGGAGCGGATCAAGGTACAGAGCGGCCCCGTTTTTCTGCTGCTGATGAGTTCCGGCACTTTTGATGGAATTGACTGGAATAGTGTAAGTTCGCGTTAGAACACAGATATAGCTATGGCGGGACTGACCTTAAAACGGCCTATTGTTTTTTTTGACCTGGAGACCACCGGCACGGACCATGCGAAGGACCGCATAGTAGAACTGGCATTCATTAAACTGATGCCCGATGGCCGCCGCGACCGCTATGTGAAACGGCTTAACCCAGGCATACCAATCCCCCCGGAGTCAACCACGTTCCACGGGATCACCGATGAGGATGTGAAAAACGCCCCCCAGTTCAAGCATATAGCGCATGAATTGTTCGAGTGGATGAAAGGTTGCGACCTGGGTGGTTATAACGCCAGTAAATTCGACCTGCCGCTGCTTGCGGAGGAATTTCTGCGCGTGGGCATCAACGTTGACTTTACAGAGCGCTGCATGGTCGACGTACAGCAGATATTCTTCAAAATGGAGGCCCGTACGCTGAAAGCAGCCTACAGCTTTTACTGCCAGAAAAATTTAGACAATGCGCACAGTGCCGAGGCCGATATACTGGCAACCATAGAAGTGCTGGAGGCGCAACTGGATAAATATGCCGATATTGCCCATGACGTTCCTGCACTGAACAAATTCACCAATGGCGAAGAATATGTGGACTATGCCCGCCGTATGGTGATGAAGGACGGACACCCGATATTCAACTTCGGCAAATATAAGGGCCGTAAAGTGGAGGAGATATTTACGATAGAACCCCAATACTATGATTGGATGATGCAGGCCGATTTTGCACTGCATACCAAACAAAAGATCTCCGAAATACTTAACAGAATGAAACTGAAGAAGGCCGGACTTAAACTTTAGCAAAATATTTGCCGCCGATAGCAGCATTTGTACTATTTTTCGGCCTTTAATTTAACTGCCCGCTTGAGAAAAGTCGTAGTCATACCAACTTACAACGAGAAAGAGAATATTGAAAAGATCATCCGCAAGGTAATGTCCCTTTCAGGCGATTTTCATTTGCTCATCGTTGACGACGGTTCGCCTGACGGCACCGGCGACATCATCAAGCGTCTGCAGAGCGAATTCGATGGCAAGTTGCACCTGATAGAGCGCACGGGCAAACTGGGGTTAGGCACGGCCTACATTACCGGCTTTAAATGGGCATTACAGCAAGGGTATGATTACATCTTTGAAATGGATGCTGATTTCTCTCATAACCCCGATGACCTGCTGCGATTATATGATGCATGCGCCAACGGTGCAGATATGTCGGTAGGATCGCGCTATATAAAGGGCGGCAAAGTAATGAACTGGCCGTGGGACCGCATCTTCATCTCCAAGGGCGGGGCCATGTACACCAAACTCATTACCTGGATGCCAGTGAACGACCCTACTGCAGGCTTCGTGTGCTACAGCGCCAGAGTATTGAGTAAACTGCCGCTCGATGAAGTACATTTCATCGGATATGCGTTCCAGATCGAAATGAAGTACCGCACCTGGAAGGCGGGGTTCAAGATCAAAGAAGTTCCCATCACGTTTGTGGACCGCCTGGAGGGCGTATCCAAAATGAGCAGCGGCATTATTAAAGAGGCCATGCTGGGGGTGTGGAAGATGAAGTTCATGATCTGATCTCAAGGGAAAAAGTCAGCGGATAAACGTTCTGACGAGCTTATTGCACATTTACGTTTTTGCCCGACTTTCCAGCTTTGGGCACATAAGGCAATGAGGAATTGAGCACATCAAACTCTTCTGGTGTCAGTTTTATATGCATACAGAAACCCGGATGTCACCAAAAATAGAACCTCTGAAGCGCGAAAAAATTGACTTTGCTCAGTTTTGAAAATGTTTGAAGGCAGCGCGTGCCATATTTACTATCCGCAAAAGCGAATACCCCAAAACTGTTGTCAATGCAAAAATTGCGGCAAAAATTTATCGACAAGTCTCAAGTGCTCCTCTTCTATGAGGTTGTCATAGAAGCGCAACAGCGCCTGGTACACGGCCATTTTTTCATTTCTGAACTGGGCTACGGGCTCCAGGCGCACAGCTACGTAATGCACGAGCAGTTCCGGAATGGCGAGTGATTCGCAAATGCGTTGTAACGTTTTGGCTGCGGGAGTTTTTGTGTTTTTCTCTATCTGGTTAAGACTGGTTACAGCTATCCCGCTGCGCTCCGCTAATTCTGTCTGCGTAAGTTTTCTTGCCGTTCTGAGCAATCTGATAGAAGTTCCGAATTCCATGTCCACGCTTTATCTGTGTCTCAAAATAGGCAGTTGTTGATAGATAGTAAATAAAAAACGAACATATTACATTCCCGTGATAGTCAGATAAGAGACAACTGATTACAATATTGGTTTACAGCGACCCAAGACATGCATCAATAATGACGTCTATATATACTATAAACACCCTGTCATGCACAAACCATCCGTTATTCGCCTGACAATACCCCACCCGTGTGGTCAATCCTGGAACGAAATGGAGCCGCGGACGACTGGCCGGCATTGCACCAATTGTAACAAAACTGTCGTCGATTTTTCGTCGTGGAGCGATGCAGACCTTTTTCGATTTTTTGCATCTTCCAATGGTAATGTATGCGGCAGATTCACAAAATTCCAGTTGGATCGGGTCATACGGCTACCGTACCAGCCCCACAGCCGCCTTTATCGCCTGGCGCTGGCCATGGGTTTCAGCCTGTTGCTGAACCAGCTGCCCGAAGCATTATTGGCACGCACCCGCCCGCCCTATGCAGCCATGAGATGGGACCAGCGCACTGGCAGCCTGCATGGGTCTGTGACCAATAGCACCAATGCCCCGGTTGCCGGCGCCAACATAACGCTTTGGCTAAACGGGACGCAAGTAGCGGCTGTTTGCAGCGACACACTGGGGGCGTACAATATAGAAGGTTTGGAGACCGGCAATTATGAATTGGTGGTTGCCCATAAAGACCATAATAACAAGTTGCTGACCCACGTGCTGATCTCAGACAAGCCTGAGACGGCCAACATTGTGTTTGCAGGTCCACAAATAGCAAGGGCGGCGATAGTTGCGAAATCGGATGCCGGCTGCATAAGTGGACAGGTGGTAGACAGCAAGAGGGAACCACTGATCAATGCATCCGTGACAATCAAGCAGGATGGGAAAGTGATAGCTGGTGGCATTACCGACTACGATGGACACTATGAATTGGGCGGATTGAAACCCGGAACCTATGAAGCCATCGCCTGCTACATAGGTATGGAAACCCAAACCATAACCTGCATTCAGGTTCCCCGGGGCGATTCTGTCATCATGGATATTACATTGCACTATCTCAAAGGACGGTCTGCATTAAGTGAATGCATTGTTGTGATGGGCAGGCCAAGTATTATACAACCCTACCAGCCAGCCGGCAGAACTGTCATCACAAGGGATCAGATAAAGCATTTCGGCCATTGATGCGTTCATAAAAGGCAGCATATTTTGGCGTATTTTACGCCGCTAATGAACCGACCTGCACGCATAGTCTGCACTGTTACCAACGACCTGAATTATGACCAGCGCATGATCCGCATCTGCACATCGCTGGCAAATGCAGGATATGATGTGACGCTGGTTGGCTTTGAACGTAAGAACAGTAAGCCCCTCGCTGACAGGCCTTTTAAGCAGGTGAGGTTACCTATCATTGCGGAGCAGGGCAAGATCATGTATGCTCACTATTGGATCCGCCTGTTCTTTTTCCTCCTATTTCGTCAAGCAGATGTGCTTTGCGCCATTGACCTGGATACCATTATGCCCGTGTATTACGCGTCCCGGCTGCGCGGCCTGAAGCGGGTTTATGATGCGCATGAGATATTTACTGAACTCAAAGAAGTGATCTCGCGGCCATCAGTGTATCGCATGTGGCAGTGGATCGGCCGGCATACGGTTCCTCACTTCCCGGTAGGCTATACAATTGGCGAGGCCTACGCCGAGGATTTCAAAAATCGGTATGGCGTCAATTACGAAGTGGTGCGCAATGCGACCATACTTCGCCCGGTAACGATACCCGCAAAACCGGAACGTTTTATACTCTACCAGGGTGCTGTTAATGTTGGCCGGTGTTTTGAACAATTGATCCCTGCGATGCAGCAGGTTGATGCGCGCCTGATTGTATGCGGCGCCGGCAATTTTTACGACGAGGCGGTGGCACTTGCTGCAAGGCTGGGTCTGCAGGAAAAAGTGATATTCAAAGGTTATGTACCACCCGAAGAATTGCGCAGTTACACACTGCAGGCATGGGCTGGCATCACGCTCTTTGAGGATACGGCACTGAGCAACAGGCTATCGCTTGCCAACCGCTTTTTCGATTATATGCACAATGGCGTGCCCCAGTTATGCATAAAATATCCGGAATACGAACGCATCAATGCCCAATATGAGGTTGCAGCACTTATTGAACATCCAACCGCCGATAACATTGCAGCAGCGCTGAACAAGCTGCTGACCGATGATATTTACTATGCCCGCCTGCAGCAGAACTGCCTGCTGGCACGCGAAAAATATTGCTGGCAGGAAGAGGAAAAGAAGCTTTTAAAAGTTTACGCGCAGCTTGTCGCACAATAAGCTACATATCGTGTCGTTTGACGTGCCCTACCCGCCTGATTATGGCGGGGCAATAGACGTATTCTATAAATTGAAGGCCCTCAGTGAGGCCGGCTGCAGTATCTACCTGCATTGCTTTGAATATGGACGTGGGAGGCAAAACGAGCTGGAGCGTTATTGCGAACAAGTCTGGTACTATCCCCGGAACACGGCGCAAGCTCTGCTCCACCCTGCTATGCCATATATTGTAGCATCGCGCTCATCGGCCGTGCTTGCAGACCGGCTAAAGTCCATAAAAGCCCCGATATTCTTTGAGGGCGTACATACTACCTTCTGCCTTAATGACCGGGCGCTGGCAGAAAGATTCAAAGCCATTCGCCTGCATAATATCGAGCATGACTATTTCCGCCAACTGGGTATCTCCGAAACGCGGCCTGGCCGCAAGATGATCTATAAGATCGAATCTTTGCGGCTTAAACGGTATGAGCACAGCCTGCACCATGCAAACGCATTCTTTCCTGTATCAGTGGCAGACAAGGCCTATTTTGAGGCGCTATACCCTGCCGCTATTCATCAACTGATTCCGCCATTCCAGCCTTATGGTTCAGTTACCGTAAAGGAAGGATCTGGCAACTATGCATTGTATCATGGTAATCTTTCACACCCGGAGAATATACAGGCATCGTTGTTCCTGCTGCGGGAAGTGATACCACATGCAGGCATACCTTTCATTATTGCCGGTAAGCAACCTGCACCTGAAGTTGTTGCCGCTTGTGCGTCAGCGCCCCTTGTCACTCTGATCGCCGACCCATCGCAGGAGCGTATGGATGAGCTGATAGCGAGCGCGCAAGCCCTGGTGCTGCCCACTTTTCAGCAAAGCGGCGTGAAGCTGAAACTGCTCGCATCACTGTTCCGGGCCAGGCACATTATTGTCAATAGTGCGATGCTGTTTGGTACCGGGCTGCCGGATGAATGTTGTATAAAAGCGGATACAGCGGCAGATATGCTCACCAACCTGAAGAACGTGATGCACCAACCATTTACAGCGGCTGACATCCTGAAAAGGCGCCAGGTGCTCGCCCCGTATGACAACCAGGTGAAAGCGCAGAAATTACTGGCTTCCATACCATTTTAGACGCCGGCGGCAGTTATCTCGCGCAATTCGCCGCTTTCGATTTTTATCACGCGTGCCGGATACTTTTGAATAATGGAGTAATCGTGGGTGGCCATAAAGAACGCGGTCTGGTAATCGCGACAGATGTTGAAGAGCAATTGCATGATCTCATCTGTTGTATCAGGGTCGAGGTTTCCGGTAGGCTCGTCGGCAAGTATCAATTTAGGATTGTTAAGTAATGCGCGTGCTATGTCCACCCTCTGTTGTTCTCCACCAGACATCTCATAGGGCATCTTTATCCCCTTGCCTCTCAGCCCTACTTTCGCCAATACATCCTCTATTTTTTCCCTTATCAGGCTATTGTCCTTCCAGCCGGTTGCTTTGAGTACAAATTCCAGGTTATCATAAACATTGCGATCGGTAAGCAACCTGAAGTCCTGAAACACAATACCGAGGTTTCTGCGCAGCAGCGGGATCTTTTTCCAGGTCAGATCCCGGAGATTGAAACCGGCCACAACGCCGTTACCTTCTTTGAGGTACAACTCGCCATACAGTGTTTTCAACAGGCTGGATTTGCCGCTGCCCGTTTTGCCGATCATATAGATGAATTCGCCAGCACCCACTTCCAGGTTCACATCATTGAGCACCAGCGTGTTACCCTGGTATATATTGGCCTGTTGCAGCGATACTATGCTTATAGGATTCATCATACGAGTTTGAAACAAAGATAAAAGCAATTGTGGGAATGCGCCCCAATGAAAATACAAAAAAAGAGCCGCATTTTTTGAATGCGGCTCCTGAAAAATTATTGGATATTCTCTACTAGTAAACTACCAGTTTCTGCGTAGAGCTCTGTCCGTTAGTTGTTACCTGAACAAGGTACATGCCCTTAACTGTCAGTGCGCCTGATGGTATCTCGATACGAGTCAGACCATTTGTAAGCTCCTGAGTTGCAGTGAAGGTAGTGCGGCCAGCTATGTCAGTAACCACAATATTTGCAGATGAATTGTTTGCACTCCGTATGATCACATAAGCGTTGTTGCTGGTTGGGTTAGGTGCGATAGTTACATCGCCGCCAGATACAACAGAGCTTACTTCGGCTGTGTATTTGCTGAAGTTAACGCGATCCATATAGAAGTTATTACCTGTGCTGTAAATGCCACTTGCATCAGCGCCCGGGAAATAGCGGAAACGGAAGAGCACGTAGCTATTGAGTGCACCTGCAGGCAACGCAATGCTCTTGGCCGACCAATCTGAAGCACCAGATGGTACATACTCAGTCGCTGTAGATCCCTTGCTGAGGAGTGATGATTTCTTCAGTGTCGTCAACTTGGTCCAGGTTTTGGCATTTGTTGAATAGCTGATGACCATTGAATCATTCACATCCGCAGAGTTTGAGGTACGTGATGCAGAAGAATACATGAAATTCAGGTTACAAACACCACCGCTGGTGAAAGACGACAAATCTATCGGAGCGCTGAACAGATCATCAAAGTCGCCATAAGGAGACCCTATGAATGGATAAACACCAATAGCAGGATTAATACGGTTATCGTAACTGTGATATTCAATGCTATGGTTATCCCAATAGCCTACGTTAGCCGGCTTCCAGCTGAATTCATTATTATAATAGTTGAAAGTTACCCACTTTGCATCAGAAGCATTTGCCGGATCGAATTCCTCATAATAAGTTTCGCCCGGAATACCTGAAGCATCGGCTACATAAATAGCATTGTTGTAAGTAACAGTGGTGTCGCCAGTATGGTTGCCTGTAGCAGACATATTTACGTTCACCCAACCTGGCTGAGTGAAAGTAAAGGTTTTGTAAGAAGAGTATGATGGATTTGCAATGCTATCAGGATTAGCGCCGCCGCTTGAAAAGTCCCATTTTACTTCGGTAACGGTATCGTTCCATGATTTGTTCACAAAAGTAAGCGGGGTACCAGGCATAGTAAAATACTGCATAGTACCACCGGCACCACTAACTGTATTTACGAGGCTATTGAACTCAGGACGTGGTTTCAGATCGGGGCGTGGAAGGAAGGTGTAGGATTGCCAGTTAACGCTGGAATCTTTAATGATGCCAGTGAAATAAAGATTACGTGAAGACCAAAGATTGATCCTATCTGCAACCGGGCTGTTCAACGCCTGACGCATACGGTACACCTGTCCTTTGGTGAACATTTTTGCGCAGTACGTATAGTCCATGATATTCTCGGCATTGACCGTATCAGGGTAATTCACCAATGAATCGCCGGTAGCTGTAGAATATACCTTATAATAGTTATTGGCGCAAACTGTATCATATAAAGATGTTGTAGTACAACCGGTTTCCGAATGACCCTCCGTTGGAGGTGTATCATCAACATCATCATCACCACAAGCAACGCTCGGATTGTTAGTGTCACCCCACGGATGTTTCAGATTAAGAACATGGCCCATCTCGTGATTGATGGTCTTTGCATAGTCGCTTACGTTAGCAGCGTAGTTATACAAAGCAATGATACCATCATAATATGGCAATTCTGCACCAACAGATGGATAATAAGCATAGGCTGCTGCTTGTCCGTTAGCTGCACTCATATTGTGGATGAACCAAATGTTTACATAAGATGTTGGATCCCAGTCATCCAGCTTTGCCTGATCGCTACCATTGGTAGCCAGATAAGAACGATGACGTGTGATACCCTTGCTTGGGTTACCAGACGGATCTACCTGTGCCAGGTGAAGACGGATATGCGGATTACCTACATAAGGTTTAAAAGGAACGATCACAGAGCCGGTGTCTGGATCGCCGCCGCCGTAAGTCTTATTCCATCCAACAAGGTCGTTAAAGATGTCATCATCCTTCAGGTATTCATTACCGTAGTCGTGCACGATATGCACAACAATAGGAATATCATACCAGAAATTTGCGCTATCCGTTTGATCTGCAGTTGTTCTTAAAGCAACCTTACCAACGTCAAGCTTTTTAATGGCGCCGGGAAGCTGCGAGTTGAGCTGCGCTTCGAACTCAGCTATTTCAGGATGGGTAGCGAGGATCCTCCTATGAGCTTCATCAGAACCGCATGGCCTTTCCTGAGCTATCCCCTTACCCGCCAGCAAACCCATAGACAGGAGGAATAGTAAATAACTTTTTTTCATTTCCGGTTTTATTTATTAAAGAGTTCCAAAATTATTAAAAATAACAGAATTTCAATGATTTTTTTATTGATTATTAATACAAAACCACACATCGCGCAACTGCATTAAAACTATAGACGTAACTCAAACGCGGCACCTTGGGTGGCGCGATATATATTTTTTAATAAACAGTAAGTTTCTCGGTTTTCGAATTGCCATCAACAACCACAGTGACCAGGTAGATACCTGGTTGGGATAGAAACTCACGGGCTACGTTGATATTGATGATTGAGCCATTACCCCCTTCACCGGCGCCAGATGCCATAATTCTGCCGGCAATGTCTTTAATGTTCCAGTTTACTTTCCCTTCGGTGCCTGCTTTAGCCACTATATTCACCGCGCCATTGGCTGGATTTGGATATACCTTGAACAGATCATCTCCCTTTACCACCTCGTCAACGCCTACCTGGAACGGAGAAAGCGCCACATTATCCATATAAAAATCATTTCCTATATTACCGGGCCAGTATCGGAACCGGAAGTAGGTATTAGGCGACCACACCGAAGATGGGATGCTTACCGAACGCGCCACCCACTGCGATGCAGAAGTGGGGTGATATTCATAACCATAGGTAGGGTTATTGACCAGCTGGGTGGAGCTATAGGCAACTATTTTTGTCCAGCGGTCGCCGCCGGTGGTTGTAGCGTCAATTTCGAGGGAGTCACCAACAGATGCAGGACCAAACCCTCCGAGACCCGGCGATTTGGCGGAAGAGGTGTAAAAATTCAGGTAGTAAGTACCTGATACCCCGCTGAAGTTAAATGCCGACGTCACCAGGTCGTCATGATCGCCGAGAGCCGTAGCCACGTGACGCGCCGTAGTATCGCGCGACCTGTATCTTACGCAAGTACTATCCCCATAGCCGGCACCGGTATAAAATTCCCATTTATACTGGTTGCCATAGTAATTGATCATTGGCCAGTTGGCGATATCAGACGCATTAGTAAATGGCTGATAATAACCTGAAGACACCGGCCAGGACGTGGTGTCGGCCACATACACGGACTGTGTATTCACCAATGTGTCCGACCCGGCATTTGAATTGGCGATCAGCGTAACAGTAACCCAGCCAGGAACAGTGAAATTGTTGGCAACGATACCCATGCTGGTAGAAGTAGGTGTTGTAGCCCCGTTGGAAAACGTCCAGCTCACACTGGATACGGTATCATTCCAACTGCGGTTGCGGAATTGAAAATTACGGGGGTTGTTGATCGTCATAAAATACCCTCTGGGGTCGGTAAGCACACCACCTCCGCTTGCACGCTCAACTGAGAAATCTGCAACGGGCGGCAGATCGGGCCAGGGTGCAGTAGCGCCCGTAGCGGCTATGTTGGCTGCCGACCACAAATTGTTGCGGCCAGCAGTGGTGTTGGTCAGCGCATTGCGCATGCGCTGCACCTGCAATTTGGTGAACATCTTCTGGCAATAGGTGTAATCCATTATGTTCTCCGCGTTCACTGTATCCGGATAATCGACAACCGAATCAGTGCCGAGCGATGATGTATAAGTGACCGCGTAACCGGTGGCGCATGCTGTATCGTAAAGCGCCCCTACCGTGCAACCCGATGGCAAATGGCCTTTTGTAGGCGGTGTGTCGTCCACATTATCATCGCCACAAGCTACACCCGGACTATTGGTGTTGCCCCACGGGTGGTAAAGGTTGAACACATGCCCGAATTCATGCGGAATGGCCATATCATAGTTCAAGTAGTCATAGATGCCAATGATGCCATCATAATATGGTGTAAACGACGCCATGGATGGCAGGTAGGCATATGCTGCAGCGCCAGCGTCTGCGGCGCCAAATTGCTTTACGAACCAAACGTTTACGTATTGTGTAGGCGGCCACTGACCAATCTTGGCCTCGTCATCCGCATTGTTAGTGAGGTAGGAATGATGGTGGACAACACCTTTTGTAGGCTTACCATTAGGGTCGATGGTGGCGAGGTGCAGCCTCACTTTTGGATTACCAATATAGGGAATGAATGGCGGGATGACGGTTGCAGTGTCCGGGTTGTGCTTTACGTAAATGGTGGCCCAGTAGGCAACTGCATTATAAATGTCGTCATCGGCAAGATATTCTACACCATAGTCGTGCACTACGTGCACCACTACAGGAATATCGTAGTAGGTGGTATCGTCGTAGGTGCCCGCTGTGGTTTTAGCGGCCAACCTGCCCATGCCATTGCTCACCTGTGCATCGAAGCTCTTTTGCAGTTCGTCAATTCCCGGGAACCGGCCTACGGCTTCCCAATATTTTGCGTCTGTTGAGCAGGGTTGCTGCGCTAGTACCGCACCCGTGCACAGAGTTGCTGCCGCTATCAGCGGAAAGATCAGTTTCTTCATCTGAAAAAAAAAGTGCTTAAAGATAGCTCCTATTTCAATTAAAAAAACTGCTATCCGTAAATGATGTGCTGAACCGGGAGTATCCAATTCCAAAGGCGTACTTTTATACGGAATATCAATGGTGAACTATGAAATATACCCTTATTGCATTTGTTCTGCTATCGCTTTCTGCATGCAGCAAAAAAAATAGCGATACAACAACATACTATCTTACCGCATCCATCAACGGGCGCACATGGACCACGAATAGCGTAACCAGCGAAAACGACGCCAATTTTGTGGTTATCAGCGGCACCGATCATGATCTGCACCAGGATGTGGTGCTCTCACTGCTTCAGTTTTCATATAGCAACAATAATACAGGCTACGAGATATTGAATACCGGCGGCGGTGTTAACCCCAATTACAGTACTGCCTATTGCGATACGGATGTATATAGTTTTACGGCCCAAAGCGGCACTATAGAAGTACAGCAGGTGGCCAACAGCTATATTCTTGGCACTTTCGACTTTACCAATCCGGGCATCGGGCACGTGTATGGCAACTTTAAAGCGCCATTGCCGCATTAAAAAAAAGCCCCGCATTTGCGGGGCTGAATATTTCCAGATCAAAAACTAAAGCGCCATTTCGGCTCCGTACATTTCGGTGCGGAGGGTTTTGACGCGGTCGTTACTGATGTATTCGTCAAAGCTCATTTCGCGGTCTATCAGGCCATTAGGTGTGATCTCCAGCACACGGTCGGCCACGGTGTTAGCCAACTCATGGTCGCGCGTGGTGAAGAGGATAGTGCCTTTGAAATCCTTCATGCCATTGTTGAGCGCCGTAATGCTTTCGAGATCGAGGTGGTTGGTAGGCTCATCCAGCAGCAGTACATTGCCTTTCAGCATCATCATGCGGCTGATCATACAACGCATTTTTTCGCCACCGCTGAGCACCGATGATTTTTTCAGCGTCTCTTCGCCGGTGAACAGCATCCGGCCCAGGAAACCGCGGATAAAGGTCTCATCCTTTTCCTCTGAATATTGACGCAGCCAGTCGATCAGGTTATCGTCGTTACCGGCAAAATATACTGTATTATCGTTTGGCAGGTAAGTGGTGGTAATGGTAACACCCCATTTGTAAGAGCCGTCAAACTCTTTGTCCTCGCCGGCCAGTATCTGGTAGAATGCAGATGTAGCCAATGAATTGGCCGAAAGGATGGCCACTTTCTGGCCACGTTTGAGATCGAATGAAATGTCTTTGAACAACACCTCGCCATTCAAAGTCTTACCCAAACCCTTCACTTCAACGATCTGATCGCCTGCATCGCGCACCTGGTTATTGAACAGGATAGCGGGATACTTACGGTTGGACGCCTTCATATCGTCCAGCTTTATCTTATCGAGCGCCTTCTTACGGCTGGTAGCCTGTTTAGACTTGGATGCATTGGCAGAGAAGCGCGCAATGAACTCCTTTAGTTCGGCGATCTTATCTTCAGCCTTCTTATTCTGGTCGCTGCGCTGTTTCAGCAAAAGCTGGCTGCTCTCATACCAGAACGAGTAGTTACCGGTAAACACGGATATTTTACCGAAGTCAATATCTGCCACGTGCGTACAAACGGTATCGAGGAAGTGACGGTCATGCGACACGACGAGCACGATCTTTTCATAGTCGGCGAGGAAGTTTTCCAGCCAGCCTATCGTTTCCAGGTCAAGGTCATTGGTAGGTTCGTCAAGCAGCAGGATATCCGGGCTACCGAACAGTGCCTGTGCCAGCAGTACGCGCACCTTCTGGTTACCGTCCAGCTCTTTGAGCAATTTAGTATGAAATGACTCTTTGATACCGAGGTTGCTCAGCAAGGTAGCCGCATCGCTTTCTGCATTCCAGCCATCCATTTCTGCAAACAGCGCTTCCAGCTCTCCTGCTTTTATGCCGTCCTCTTCGCTGAAATCTTCTTTGGCGTAGATAGCATCCTTAGCCTTCATTACGTCGAACAACGTTGAATTGCCGCGGATGACCGTTTCCAGCACGGGTATCTCATCAAATTCGTAGTGATTCTGTTTCAGCACACTCATGCGCTGGCCCTTGGTGATCTCCACGCGACCGGTAGTAGGGTCTATTTCTCCTGAAATGATCTTCAGGAAAGTAGATTTGCCTGCACCATTGGCGCCGATAATGCCATAACAATTTCCCTCGGTGAACCGGATGTTCACATCTTCAAACAGCACACGCTTGCCATAGCGAAGCGAAAGGTTACTTACGTTTATCATTTGTATAAAACTCCTGTAAAATTTAAAAAATCAATAATGCAATCGCATTTTGAGGGGGCAAAGGTACGAAATTTAATGGCGCAATGGCTGGTTGACCCAATTACTTAATGAAGGCAAACGTTAAAACCTGAAAAGCTGAAAAGTGTATCAAACAGACAATTCGGACAAGTTATTTGAGCGCCCGGTAATCGCCGTGTGCGAACGCCGTGCAGTTTTCCATTCTGATCGTTTTTCGCTTTTGCCCCTAACTCAAAAATCCAGAGAAATAGACCGGAACGGCAACTTTGCAAGTCACATCATGGAACTGATCAGGTTATTGACGGTATGTCGGGCGTATTCAGTATCATCCCACCGTCTTTCTCATAATTTTCCAAGGCGCGGTTGGCTATGGCAATCACCTGCAGTATATTTTTATCGAGGTCACCGACCGCTTTGCCCATGTCGTCCCATATCTCATTAAAAAATTCTTCGCGTGTAATGTAATCAGCAACCATCATTGCACCCATTATTCTTGTCAGTGGCTCTCTTACGCTGTGCGCGTTGTATTGTATCAGGTCTATTAATTTTTTATTGGCTTCAGCCAATTCCCGTGTGCGTTGTGCGATAACCAGCTCTTGTTCCGACACCAATGATTCTATCTGTTTTTTTTGTTTCCGTATTTCATTATTACTATTCCTTAACTCAACATTCCTTAGCTGGAATATTTCTACGTCGCGCTCCTTTATTTCCAGGGCAGTAAGAATGTCTGCCTGCTCAGCCGCTTTTTTTAACTCAAATAATTCCTGCTCTTTTCTCAAGAGCGCATGAACGGTCCTGTTATAAGAGTATGCCAATACAATGCCCCATAACGTCACCAGAATGAAGCAAACGACTGCATTGGTGAGACTAAGCACAGATGTCTGAGTGGAGGTGACCGGCAGGGCCGGGGCATATTTTTTTAGTATAATATCAATAAACAGATAGAAACCCAAAGACATCAGGGCCAAAAGGGTTTTAGTTGTCCATCGTTCGTTATATTTTAAAAATGGCAACAGGCCAACCAACGGAATGAAATACTGGAAATCCGCTCCCCAGCCTAAATAATATGCCGCAGTTAACTGGTGGACATTTACTTCCAGCAGCGCAATGAACATAGCCAGCAGATGGTGACCTCTGCGATTAAGTACCAGCGCTACAATATAAGCGCCAATGCTTATCGCCTGAAAAGCTGCCATTGGAGTAAAACCATAAATACTGAACATGACTATCCACATAATATGCAGGATGGATATCAGTATATATGCCAGATTAGAGATATTATAAAACCAGTAATCCTCTTCTTTAACAACAGCAGGGAGCGCACTTAAACGAACATATAATTCAATAGGCTTTAGCCAAATAGCTGACCGGCGATGGTTCTGTAACCATTGGTCATTAGCTTTGAAAATATTTCGTTTAGATGGCAAGAGAGTAAGAAAAATACGTTTATGATCGATAATAAAAAATCAATTACGAACGTTTAGTAAATGTAATAATAAAATTACTGCCAAGGCGCGATCAGGCAAAAAGTAATTTATGCATTGGTACATTCTATCCGGCAATAGTTCCGGTTGAGCGATATCGGCTAACTGCTTCAAAACAATAATGGTATCTTTGCGCTTATTTATTTAGATTTTTTTAAAGCATTATGCTGGATACCATAGAAGCGGCCCTGGAAGACCTGAAAAAAGGGAAATTACTGATAGTAGTAGATGATGAAGACAGGGAAAATGAAGGCGATTTTGTGACCGCCGCCCGGAATGTGACGCCTGAGATCATTAATTTTATGTCGAAGCATGGGCGCGGCCTTATCTGTGCACCAATTACCGAAAAACGCTGCGATGAACTGAAACTCCACCTGATGGTGGAGAATAATACTGTGCTGCACCAGACACCATTTACGGTATCGGTAGACCTGATAGGCAATGGCTGTACCACCGGCATCAGCGCACCCGACCGTGCCAAAACCGTACAGGCACTCATTGACCCGAACACGAAACCGGAAGACCTGGGCCGCCCGGGGCATATTTTTCCACTGAGGGCGAAGGATGAAGGTGTGCTGCGCCGGTCGGGCCATACGGAAGCTACTGTGGACCTAGCCCGCATGGCAGGGATGGAACCCGCAGGTGTGCTGGTGGAAATAATGAACGATGACGGTACCATGGCGCGCCTGCCTCAGTTGATGGAAATTGCGAAGAATTTTGATCTGAAGATCATTTCTATAAAGGACCTCATCGCATATCGCCTGAGCCACGAAACGCTGATAACTGAAGAGGTGCATGTACACATGCCCACCAAGTTTGGCGATTTCGAATTATATGCATTCAAGCAAACCAATACCGGCGAAAATCACCTGGCATTGGTAAAAGGTACATGGGCGGAAGATGAACCAGTGCTGGTGCGCGTGCACAGCTCTTGTTTTACCGGAGATATTCTGCACTCGCTGCGCTGCGACTGCGGCGACCAGCTTGCCGCAGCCATGGAAATGGTGGAACGCGAGGGCAAAGGCGTGGTACTGTATATGAACCAGGAGGGGCGCGGCATAGGTTTGTTCAACAAACTGAAAGCCTACAAGCTGCAGGAAGAAGGCAAGGATACTGTGGAAGCCAACCTGGCGCTCGGATTTAAGAACGATCAGCGCGACTATGGCGTTGGCGCGCAAATACTTCGCCATCTGCATGTTTCCAAACTGCGCCTGATGACCAATAACCCGCGCAAACGCGCCGGCCTTGCCGGTTATGGACTCGAGATCGTAGAGAACGTGCCTATTGAGATCAAACCTAACAAACACAATGAGTTTTACCTGCAAACGAAGCGGGATAAACTGGGGCACGAGATCCTTAAATAATGCCGGTATAGCGTTCTTTTCTGTGAGAATCGATGTTTCCGCTTGCTGGGGATCGGGCGATCAACCTGCTTGATGAGGTGGAGCACAAATTGCCGGGCAATGCAGCCCGGGGTGGTGCGCATTAATAATTACCTTTGCGGCCTCTATGCATTACGTTACAGCAGAAAAGATCAGCAAATCCTATGGAGCCAAGCCATTATTCAGTGATATTACCTTTCATATTAACGAAGGCGACAAAATTGCCCTTGTTGCACGCAATGGCAGCGGGAAGTCGACACTGTTGAAGATACTCTCCGGCAAAGACACAGTTGAAGAAGGAACTGTGTGGATTCACAGAGACGTGACAGTAGCGCTGTTTGAGCAAGATCCGCAATTTGAGGAAGAGCTTTCTGTGCTGGACAATATCTTCCATTACAAACACCCTGTATCGGAAGCGCTTAGAAAGTATGAACAGGTGACAGCTCACCCCCACCCCGACCCGGATGAACTGGGCAATGCGCTGCGGCTGATAGATGAGCTGGGCGCATGGGAATTTGAAGGAAAGGTGAAGGAAATACTGGGTAAGCTGAATATACATGCCCTCGATCAGAAAGTAAAAACGCTTTCAGGGGGACAGCGCAAGCGCATAGCCCTGGCGCAAACGCTTATTGATATAGGTTTTGAGCACAAACATGTGCTGCTGATAATGGACGAACCTACCAACCACCTGGATGTAGAAATGGTGGAATGGCTGGAACACTATCTGAACCAGGAAAAAGTGACCCTGCTGATGGTGACGCACGACCGTTACTTTCTGGATGATGTATGTGAAGAGATCTGGGAACTGGACGACAACAAGATATATACCTATAAAGGTGACTATGCCAACTTCCTGGAGAAGAAAGCGGCACGCATAGAGAATGCCCAGGCCAATATAGATAAAGCACGCAACCTGTACAGGAAAGAACTGGAATGGATGCGCAAGCAGCCCAAAGCACGAACCACCAAATCGCGCAGCAGGGAAGATAATTTCTATGATATTGAAAAACGCGCCAAGCAAAAGATCGTTGATCAGCAAGTGAAGCTGGAAATGAAAATGAATCGCATGGGCGGCAAGGTTGCAGAACTAAAAAAGGTATATAAGAGCTACGGCGACAAAGTGATACTAAAAGGGTTCGACTATACATTTAAAAAGGGCGAGCGCATTGGTGTCATTGGTAAGAATGGAGCCGGCAAATCGACCTTTCTGCAATTGTTGCAAGGTATTAGCCATGCCGACAGTGGGAAAATAAACATTGGCGATACCGTAGTGTTCGGCAATTTCTCTCAGCAAGGGCTGGAGATAAAGGAAGATATGCGCCTGATAGAATATGTGAAGTCGATCGCTGAGAATTTTCCGCTGGCAAGCGGCGGCTCGCTGAGCGCCTCACAGTTCCTGAGCCTGTTCCTTTTTCCGCCTGAGCAGCAATATACTTTCTTATCCAAGTTAAGCGGGGGCGAGAAGAAGCGTCTGCAATTACTGACCGTGCTTTTTACAAACCCCAACTTCCTGATACTCGATGAACCTACCAACGATCTGGACCTGCCCACTCTGTCGGTGTTGGAGAATTTTTTGAGTGAGTACCAGGGATGCCTGCTGATCGTGTCTCACGACAGGTATTTTATGGATCGCCTGGTAGATCACCTGTTCGTGTTTGAAGGTGATGGAGTGGTGACAGATTTTCCGGGAAATTATTCAGAGTACCGAATTGCCCTGAAAACGAAGGAACGGGAGCAAGCCAAGGTCCAGGACGAACAAAAAACAGAAGCCATTGCTACCGCCCAGCAGGCCCAGTCGGCAGGTAAGAAAAAGTTGTCCTTCAAAGAGAAACGCGAATTTGAACAACTGGAAAAGGACCTGGCTCACCTGGAACAGGAGAAAGTGAACATCACCGAAAAGATGACGGACCCTGCGCTGGCATATGAGGATATGCTGAAGCTGGGCAATCGCATTGCCGAAATAACGCAGTTGATGGAAGCAAAAGAGATGCGGTGGCTGGAACTGAGCGAATACGAAATTTAACCTTCCGCACGCAGACCATCCATCAGTTTCTTCTTTGCAGCAGGCCACTCGTCGTCTATGATGCTGAACATTGCCGTGTTGCGGAACGCGCCATTTGAGCGAATACGCTCCTTGCGAAGGATGCCCTCGAAAGTAGCGCCAATGCCCAGTATGGCAGTACGGCTGCGCACGTTATTCTCGTCCGTTTGCAACTGAACCCTTACAGCATTCATTACCTCGAAACAGTGTGTGAGCAATAACAATTTGCACTCCCGGTTGTAGCCTGTCCGCCAGTATTGCGGCGCATACCAGGTCCAGCCAATTTCCAGCTTACGGTGCTCCGGGTATATGTTATGAAACAGCGTGCAACCGATGATATTGCCCGTCTTGCGGTCTATAACGGTGAATGCATATTGTTCGCCGGTGGCCCGCTTTAACAGGGCGCTTTGCAGGTGACGCTGCATCACCGCTTCGTCGGCCCCGTTAATGGAAATGAACTCCCATATCTTCGGATCTTTGGCGATGGCAAAAAGATCGTTGAAATGCTCTTTGGTAAGGGGAGTGAGGAGCACGCGTTCTCCTTCAAGGATAACAGGATGGTGGATCCAATTCATGCAGACAATATTAAGGGAACCGGGCGGTTATCCGTCATTCATCGCCTTCAATGGTGACAATTTTTTCGATCGCTTCCTTTCGCAGATAGTCGAGCGCCCGCCTTTGAGGCGAGTCCATATAGCTTTGGTAGTCCGTCCGGGAATCGAAGGAGAGAATTTGTATCTCGTGCGGCACTTCTCCTTTCATCGTATCATCGGCATTCGGCTGCATACTATAAAGCAACCGGCCATTATACCGCGCCAGCAGTGGTATCATCTTTTCTTCATAAGCCGCGAAAGCAGCCTCTTTACCCTCTTTTACGAAAATAAGCAGTGTAAGATGCAACATTCAGATTCTTGCCGTGATCAATAAATGCTTCTGTCTCCGCGGAAATAGTCATTTTCGCGTTCCTTGTCTGTTTCATGGCGATGGCGGCGGGTGTAGAATAAGGATAGTTCATAAGCATTATAAAGCGGCTTACCGGCCAGGTCTTTAGCAGTACTTATGTCATATGAAAAGGCGATATGGAAATTCTGAGCTTCGAAACCTACATAAGGAGCAACAGCCTGTGCCGACCTGTACCAGCACCCCAGGGATACGATACGGGTATATGTATTGCGACCATCAGCGACCGTCTTATTGTTGATACGGTAACTGGCCGAAGCACCACCAATAGTAGTTGTGGTATTACCCTGTGTCTGCAATAAACCTGCTACATTGATCTTTATTCTCGGGCTAAGCAAATAAGTGCCTGATAAGTGCCCGGTCTGCCGCGCGTCCACATTATGGCTGATGCCCATGAACACCTCCTGCGGATTGGCCAGATGGTAATAAGCATATCCACCTTCTACCTTCAACCTTGGTGTAATTTCACCTGTATACACTATCCCTCCGTTCGCGTCTGTAAAACCAACGCCGTTGTTATCTATGGAACCGGTTAGCGGGAACAGGAGGGAATTAGACCCGTTCTCGTAAAAATCGTTATTGGTCAACCTGGACACATCCAATTGCTTTTGAACGATATAGGCCTGCACACCTAAGGAAAGATGATGGAGATGGTTACGATCTATTGAATGGTTGTAAGCAACAGAGAAACCAGCGGTTGTGTTTTTAACGCCACCCGAGGCTGAACGGTCGTAAAAACCGATGAACCCGACACCCAGTGCATCGCCCTCCGGCAGCTTGTCCTGCATGGTAGCTACATCGAACGAAAATATGCCTGTCATAGCCGGATCAGGAAACTCGGATGCAAGCTGTGTACGATAATTGGCCGAAAAGCGCATGTCGTAAGGATCAGACATGCCTGTCTCTGCGGGATTGAAATACAACGGCGCCGTCCAAAACTGAGTCAGTGCGACGTCTTGAGCGTTAGCAGAAGCCGATATGCAGAGGACCAATATGAGAATGCGGGCAAAAGTTATCTTCATTTGTAATTGATAAAAATTGGTATCTATAGATGCTACAGTTTCACGACTACGAGTAAAAGTAGCAAATAAAGTGATAAAACATAAGCTTTTCCCTTAAAAAAACCGAAAGTCATAAAAGCGCAAATATTATTGTATTAATTAGCTAATTATCAATTATTTATATCGCAAAACTTAAACAAAAAAAGCAATAAAATAGCATTTCATTATAAACTAATGAGAAATACCAATTGAAAAAAGTTTAAAAATTTTTTTGTCAACATTTGTTAATAATTGGCAAACAATACATACATTTGCATTAACAAACAAAAAACAAAATAAAACACACGCTATTTATAACACTCCAAAATTTTGAAACTCATGAAATGGATCGTTTTAGCATTCGCACTTTTTACCGTTAAGGGCGTTGAAGCACAAATGAAGAAAAACACCAATGCGCCGGCAAGTAAGACGGCATGGATAACAAGCTATGCGGCAGCAGTGCCACTGAGCAGCGGAGAACCAGCTTACGACACTACCATAAGACTTGCGGAAAATATGACGCGCGAAATTCTGGAACAGAACGCGAACCAGTATTTTGAAAAAACATTCAGTACCGGGTATGTGAACAAGAATAAGAAGCACAATTACACCGCACTGGGCACTTACTCATTTAGCCTGAATGACAATGCCGACGACCAGGAGTTGTATACGGTAAACTACATCATGGACATATCCATAAAAGACGGCAAGTATGACGTAAGCCTGCACAATTTTACCATTGAGCACCTGGCTGCCAATGTGGACATGGATAAAAAAATTGCTGCTGCCAGTCGCGGCGACGCAAAAGCAAGAATGCTGATGGCCTACTTCCAGCGCAACAACTTAGCCCAGTTGAAACAAGTGTACCAGAGCATGTCTGCCAAAAACATGCAGATGTACGCTAATAAATAACCGAATAAAGGATGATGGACGCCGGGTAGATGCCCGGCGTTTTTTTTATCGAGTCGTTTTAGAATATTTATACCCGCCAGAAAAGACGGTCTTTAGCCAACTCACCATGCATTGTGACCAGTAAATGATCGCGGTGTCACTTAGCTACAAAGACTTTGTGCTATGGTCACCTTTCAATACCAGACCAGCACTCAGACCGACACCCATTCAGCTAGTTTTATCACCTCTATTGCCTCCTTTACATCGTGCACACGCAGAATATTACAACCTTGTAGGAGCGCAAACATATTAAGCGCAGTAGTGCCATTGAGCGCATGCGCGGGATCGACCCTGAGCGCTTTGCAGACCATAGATTTCCTTGACAGACCAATGAGCAAAGGGCGGCCAAGCACCGAGAAGGTGTGTAAAGCGCGCAACAGTGAATAATTGTGCTCTAAAGTTTTGCCGAAGCCAAATCCCGGATCAACTATGAGATCGACAATCCCCGCTGCGCTGCATTCATTTGAAATGTCCCTGAGGTATTCGCGAACCTCCGTCACAACATTGGTGTACCTCGGGTCGGCCTGCATGGTTTCGGGCACACCCTGCATGTGCATGGCTATGTAAGGCACCTTCAACCCGGCAACTGTTGACAGCATAGCGCCATCGATCTGCCCCCCGCTTACATCATTGACGATATCAGCACCGGCAGCCACCGCCTGTGCCGCAACAGATGCATTATATGTATCCACCGATATCCATGCTTCAGGAAAATGATGATGGATGAGTTCAATAGCCGGTAGTATTCGCTCAGCCTCTGTAGCAGGATCGATAAGGGGCTCCCCTGGTTTGGTACTGGCACCGCCAATATCCAGAATAGCGGCACCCTGTTTTAACATTATTTCTGCACTCGACAATAAGGGCAATGGTTCACTGGCTTGTCCTTTATTGTAGAAGCTATTGGGAGTTGCATTCAGAATGCCCATAACCACCGGCTGACTGAGGTTGAGTAGCCGGCCTTTGCTTTGTATAGTAGTAGCAACTGGCAACATGGCTTTAAAAGTAGAACAAATTTGCAACCCCTTCAGAAAGTGCAGCACGTTAATAACATTAGCATTATAAAATTTTGACTTTGTACGTTATCGCTAACAACAGTATGTTTGAAGTGCGGGAGCAAAAGAACCTCGTGCAACGCCAAAACGACCAACATGCAGGATACGCTTGCCCAATACAGGGACATTGTAAACCGGTGCAGAGATCTGTACTTGAAAAAAGCCGGTGATTATGGAACCTCCTGGCGTGTGCTCCGGCCGATTTCAATCGTAGATCAGATATACATCAAAGCCTGGCGCATCAGGCAGATACAGGAAAAGGGCATTCAGAAGATACACGACTCCATAGAAAGTGAATTCGTAGGCATTGTGAATTATGGGGCGATAGCGCTCATACAGCAGTCGCTGGGCGCCGACGAGCCGGCAGAGCTGCCGGCGGAGCGCGCGAGGCAGTTATACGATGTGGAAATGAGCAAAGTAGAAGACCTGATGCAGCAGAAGAATCACGACTATGGTGAAGCATGGCGGGAGATGTCGCAGGAGTCTTTTGCGGATCTGATACTGGTGAAACTGCTTCGCATCCGGCAGATCATTGCCAACGATGGCAAAACGATCGTTTCTGAAGGAATTGATGCAAACTTCACGGACATTATCAATTATGCGATTTTTGCATTGATCAGGATAAGTGAGCATAATGCCACGAAATGACGGGTGTACATACAGGCGTTTTAAAAAATAGTCTATTTTTAGATAATAAATTGAAAAAAATATTCTTGTAACTAACATACCTAAAAGCACAGACCACGGAACATGAGGTACGTAATGAAATATTTGATTTGGCTCTGCAGAATAGCATTGGGTTTGCTATTCATTTTTTCGGGAGTAGTGAAAGCTAACGATCCGTTGGGGCTGGCTTATAAAATGAACGAGTTCTTCGAAGTATGGGGCTGGGCATTCATGCTGAAGTGGTCGTTTGCGCTATCGGTAGGTATGATCGCCTTTGAGATAATAGCCGGCGTGGCGATGATCGTGGGTAATTCTTTCCTAACGTATATCTTCTTGATGCTGTTGGTAAATGCGTTCTATACTTTCCTTACCTACTACGCACTTTACTCTGGCAAGATCCATGAATGTGGTTGTTTTGGCGATTGCATCAAGATATCCAACACCGCGACATTCTATAAAGATGTGGCGCTGTTAGCCATAACTCTGTTCCTTTTCATATTCCGATACCGGGTGTTCCCGCTATTCAAAAAGCCCGGCGTTAACGTCGCTATAGTTTCTGTGGCAGCGGTATTTGCCTTTGGCGCTCAATATTATACGCTGCACTACCTGCCGGTCTATGACTGTCTGCCATATAAAGTAGGCAACAACCTTTGGGAAAAGATGAAAGACGCGCCGGATGCCAAACAACCGGTCTATGACACCAAGCTGGTATATGAGCAACACGGCGTGAAGAAGACCTTTAGTAAGGAGGAATACACAGAAAAGAAGATATGGGAAGACCCGACCTGGAAGTTTGATACGACGATAAATACCCTTGTGACAGAAGGCTCGGGGCTGGCTGAGATACCCCATGATTTCTCGTTCATCAGCAGGGATAAGGATGACATGACGGAAGACGTGCTGACTGCCAAGGGATATACTTTCCTGTGGTTTGTACGCGACCCTGCGAAAGTGGATGCAACCGGTAAGAGCATAGAGCGCCTACGCAACATAGTGAGCAAGGCGGGCGCGATGCACGTTAAGTTCTATGTGCTGGCATCTGTGGGCTGGGACCTGATAGATACCTACAAACAGATCTGGAACCTGGGCGATGTGACCTTCTTTACGCTGGATGCCACAGTAAGCAAAACGGCTCTGCGCTCAGATCCGGGGCTGATGCTAATAAAAGACGGTGTGGTGGCACATAAATGGAGCTACCTGAGCTATCCGAAAGATATTGTGATGGAAGGCGACCAACTGGACTGCAAATAACGGCTCAATGGCTGAATGCCCGTCTTGATGGGCAGCAGCAGCTTGAGGATATCCGATCTACTTGACTATTCACCCGGGCTTTTTGCCCGGGTTCTTTTTTTGGGGTGGGTGGCTCTCTTGATAAGCCCTGCTTATACTTCTGATGACGCGTCGGCTATTCTCTTCGAATCATCGTAGAGGTATAGAATGAGCAAGGCCGAAATGGAAAAGAAAAAGGTAACTAGGCCGAAATTGATGACGATGAGAAAATGAAAGAACAGTGCAGGCCAGAAGAATTTCTTGCGGATGCGTGCAGGAAAAAAGACACACAATGCCACCGCCAGCTCCAGCGCCAGAATACCCCAGGTGAGCAATTTTACAAGCGGCGTGAGTGTGAGCCATTCATTTATGTGTCGCAGCCAGTCGGGCGCACCCAGGCGATAGTGCGAAGTATAATAATAGACTGCATTCCCATTCTGCCATTCAGTAACAAATAGCTTCGCGCCACCCGCGTCCAGGTACACCAACGCGGCTTGTATGAAAATAACGAACATGGCAATATTGGCCACTATATTGGATGAAGACGGCGGCCTTTCTTTGTGCTTCCACTGATTGAGCCGGGTATCTGTGAAACAGATCGGCAATAGCAGCACCGAGAGTACAAGCGCCAGTGAATCTCCCCCATTGAGCACAAGGAAGTAAGAACGCACGCTGAAGCAGGCCCAAAAGTGCAGCACACCTGTGATCTGCGGCGCGAATCCGCTCATAACAGCAAGCAAAATGACGATAACAACGATTTTTGCTGTAGCCGGGGGCATCATTTCAAACAGGCCATCCTTGCGGAAGGGAATGAATTTCGCTTCTAATTTGGACGGATAACCAGGCAACCGGGTATAATTGTGATTGGCAATGACCCCGAGATCGTTGAAAAGTATGGTGAGCAGCATGCCTGCAGCCAACAGGAAGCGCACCAGCGCTATGCGCGGGGTGTGGATGTTGGTGTACTTGAGTTTGTGCAGCAGTTTTTGCATTACTTATCGGTTAGGTCAACGGCTAATACGGTTTCCGGCCTGGCAATGTTCTCATGTTTGCGCGCTTCGTCCCAGGTCAACGGCATTTGCCTGGTAATGACGTAGCGCCCCCTGAGAAAATATACATTGTCTATTGCCATTCTATGCCAGGTGAGTGTATCTGCATTCACTACAGTATTGATATCCTGACCTGGCGCTAACGCCATCTGAAACACGGGCAGACGTGATAACATGGAATCTGCCATGATAACAGACATCTCTTCACCTACTATTTTGTAATCGCGGCGGATACCGAAAATGTATTTGGGAGTGAACGGACGGATATCGGCCCGCACAAGCTTACCATTTTGCGGATAATATAGCCGGTACTCCGGCTCACCGGGGGTTCGGGTGTACACATTCCACCTGATGGGATAGAACGTATTTGCCACCCATTTTTTGGCGTATTTAGAATGAAATATTTTGACCGGTGAATAAGAAGATACCAGGTAGAGTGCGAAAACAAGGTACGCTGTACAAGTTGTGCAGAATACCAGCAAATCCTTGTTTTTACCTTGTGGCATCGTCATGACCAGACAAATCTATGACTTGTTTTAATTTGTCCGACTGTTTTTAGTCATAGCAGATGGACAATAATGACCTAAAAGTGAGATATTTGCAGCCGTTTTCAACAAAAGAGGTTTTGATGTCATTGTTCGATAAGATACAGACGACCGCTACTTATATCCAAAGCAAAATAAGCAGCACACCAAGGGTGGGCATTATCCTGGGCAGCGGCCTGGGAGGATTGATAGACTTAATACAGAAAGAAACGGAACTGCCCTATGGCGATATTCCCAACTTTCCGGTGTCGACAGTGCAGGGACACGAGGGTAAACTTGTTTTCGGCAAAATAGGCAGCAAAGAAGTGATGCTGATGGCAGGGCGTTTCCATTATTACGAAGGATATTCGATGGAGGAAGTAACTTTTCCAGTGCGGGTGATGAAGGCGCTGGGCGTCGAAACCGTGATCGTGTCCAATGCATCCGGAGGCACAAACCCGACATTCGGTATCGGCGATCTGATGATCATTCATGACCACATCAATCTTTTTCCTGAGCATCCATTGCGTGGGAGGAATGACGAGCGCCTCGGCACGCGTTTCCCGGATATGAGCAAACCCTACGATGAAGGTTTGATAGCACTTGCCGGAACTTGTGCCCTGGACCTGGGGCTGACGCCCCGAAGCGGTGTATATGTGGGCTTGCAGGGCCCGACATTCGAAACCCCGGCTGAATATAAATGGCTGCATACCATAGGTGGCGATGCAGTGGGTATGAGCACGGTGCCCGAGGTGATCGTAGCACGCCACGGAGGCATGAAGGTATTTGCTATAAGCGTGATCACCGACCTTGGCGTGACCGATGCACCGGTGAAGATAACGCACGAGGAAGTGCTGGAAGCAGCCAACGCGGCTGCACCTAAAATGGCGGCCCTTGTAGCAGCTATGGTACAGCGTATGTAACTTTGACCAAACCATAAACATCCTTGAGCCAGGCCCGGAGGTATTTGCCCATATTGTTTTTTGCGATGCTCGCCTGCGCGGGCATCCCGGCAATGGCACAGTACGGAACCGGCAGCAGTACGGTACCTAATACGCTTAACCCCAACGCCAACAAGGATACTACCCATGCAAAAACAAATACTGCCCAGTGGAAGGATGAAGAGGCTAACCTTAGTTATGAACGCCTGAATTCAACGAAAAGCTATATCCCTGATACATCCCTGCATACCTTTCAGCGCAGGCCGTTCGTGGGTACGTGGGCACGCGATCTCGGCAACCCAGGCAGCCCCGTGTATGACCTGGCCTTTACCCCCGAGAACAGAGTCGGGCCATCATCCGGCTATCATGTGTATGACGCGTACCGGTTCATTCTGGATTCGCTGAATTTTTATACTACCAATCGACCCTATTCGGTATTTGACTACCAACTGGGCAGTAAACTGGAACAAACGGCTGGCATTCTGCATACTCAGAATATAAGGCCGAACTGGAATTTTATGGTGCAATACCGCAAGGTAAGTGCCCCCGGATTTTACAAGACAAACCGCAACAACCACGACAATGCGGCGCTGACCACCAACTACAAAAGCCTGGATAAACACTACACCCTTTATGCAGCCTTTGTTTACAACAAGGAGCAGCATGATGAAAATGGCGGCATAGTGAACGACAGCGAATTGTCGGATCTTTCTTACATAGACCGGCAAACAGTAGATGTGGCTTACCAGAACAGCCAGTATAGTTTGACGCGGTCAACCGTGTCGAGTGTGCAGCGGGACTTCGGCCTGCTGTTGCAGCACGGCTACACCTGGGGCCGCTATGACACCACCTATAATGCCGATTCAACAGGATATACGTTCAAACTCACTCCGCGTTTCAGCATTACCCACAAAATGGAGTTGAGCTCGGAAAAACATACGTATAAAGATTTATCCCCAGATTCGGTGCGGTATGTGACGCTGTTTGACGGCAACTTCACCAATAGCGGCGCAGGGTATTATGTGGCAGGCGCAGACTCGGTGGTGTCGCAGCAAAAGTGGTTCTTTATCGACAACAAGCTTTTGCTGAACAGCTTCATTGGAAAGGAAGGGAAGCAATTGAAATTCAGCGCGGGCCTGGGCAACCGGTTCGATGGTTTTGCTACCACTCCGGCAAACCCCAATACTACGATACGGAACAATGTGCTAAGCAATTATGCATGTGGCGTGATAGCGCATGAAGCGACAAACGAAAACGCCTGGCAATATGGCGCTAAAGCGCTGTTTTACCTGACGGGCGACTATGCAGGCAATTTCTCTCTGAACGCGTCTCTGGGCAAGGAATTCGGACGTGCCGTTGGTTTTGCTGCGGGGTTCGATCAGCAGTTGGGCAGTGCCCCTTATAGCTATACAACATATGCCAATAACTACACCACATTGCTGTGGTCGTTCAATAAAGAGACGATAACCGATGTTTATGCAACTGTGGAGAGCAGGCGCTTGCGATTGTCGGCAGGGCTCAAGAACTATGTGATCGGAGATTACATTTACATCGGTCAGAATGAGCAGCCGGCGCAATATGGTGTTCCGTTCAACCTGACGCAGGGATGGCTGAGGAAAGTATTCAAACTCGGGAATATTTACCTCGATAATGAGCTGATGTATCAGCAAACCGCAGCAAATGCACCTGTAAATGTGCCTGCGCTGATGGCGAGACACCAGATCTCCTTTGAGCATGATCTGTTCAAACGGGCGTTGAAAGTGGTTACGGGTGCGGAAGTGCGCTACAATACCAGCTACCATCCGGCAGGATATGACGCCCTGCTTAACCGGTTCTACTACCAGAACACCACCTACATCAGTAATACTCCGGAACTGTCGGTGTTTCTGAATTTCCGCATCAAGCACTTCAGGGCATTTGTGATGGCAGACCAGGTGCAGCAGATATTCTCACCTAACACGATCCTATTTGCTGGTACGCCGGTACTTAATTTCAGTTACCAGGGATCGAGCAACGTGCCGGTTTATGCGGCACAGAATTTTATGATCCGGTTCGGATTTAGCTGGGTGCTGATCAACTAATGTTTATTGCCTGCCGGGCAGTACCCGCTCCCACTCTTTCGTATGGGGATTGTATTGCTTTATGGGTTTTGCAGGATTACCGGCGGCAACGGTATAAGGAGGAATATCTTTAGTGACCACCGAACCGGCCGCAATCACGCAGTGATCGCCGATCGTAACGCCTGAAGTAAGCACAACATTTGCAGCTATCCAGCAATTGTTGCCTACGGTTATTGTAGCCGTGGTCACCGGCTGGCGGTGAATGGGCACCAAAACGTCGCGATATTCGTGGTTAAGGCCGCTGGCCACTACATTCTGTGCAAAGATCACGTCGTTGCCAATGGACACAGGGCCAATGATCACGTTGCCCATACCGATGAGACTGTTATCGCCGATGAGCACATCCCCCACCCCATTGTTGATCGTCGAAAAATCTTCAATGACGGCGTGTGCACCCAATTCGAAGCGGTTAAAAGGAAATACGTCTATACGTGTGCGGCGGCGAATGACAGCGCCCTTACCCCTGCGGTGGTAAAACCGGTTTACAAATAAGCGGACCCAAAGCCGGGGACGAGCCTCCCCCTTGGGTATTAACAGGCGATGAACGAATTGTTTGATGCTTTTATTTTGCCTGACAATGCTGTTGATAGCCATATTTGAGCGCTGAAAAAGCCTGTGCGTTGATAATGTGTGCAAAAGAGCGCCGCACAGCAGACAAATCTAATGCATATTTCATAGATTTGAGCTGTTTAAATTACGGTAATTATTGCCATGTAATTTTGTAACCCATTTAGAGACACACGCATACATGACAAAAATACAATATGCACTTGCCGCACTGTTATTACTGGCAGGTGCAACAGCAGGCGCACAGGAATCTATGATGCAAAATGTAGATTATGCTTTTCTGGATAAGCTGATCTTTCTGGCTAAACAAAACTACCCGCAAATGCACAAGTATGAGCATAAGCTGGCACAGGCAAATTACGGCGTTAAGAAAGCGCAGTTGGGCTGGTTTGAAGCATTGACCTTTAGCTATACCTATGGGAATAACGGACAAACGGCTACAGGTACAAATGGCGGCACAATCACTTATCAGCCGGGGCTGTTTCTCAATCTGGGTGTATTGATGGAACGCATACCCACAATAAAAATGGCACGTGAAGACCTGGCGATTGCAAAAGAGGACATGGCGCAATATAACCTGAGTATAGAAGCGGCTGTGCGGACACGGTATATTCTGTATGTGCAGAAGCAGTCGATATTAACACTGCGCACTATGTCATCGAACGACGCGGAAAACGCTCAGAAACAAGTGAAATACAAATTCGAAAAAGGAGAAGAAACATTTGACAATTACAGCAAGTCACTCGTCATGTTCTCCGTTTCCACCCAGAACAAAATTGAAGCCGAAGGCGCTGCACTTATTGCCAAAAGCGACCTGGAAGAAATGATAGGCATGAAATTAGAAGACGTCAAAAAATAATGGAACTAAGCCGGTTTTTAAGGATCCTTCGTAAGCATAGGTACACTTTGATATGTGTGCCGTTGCTGGCGATGTCGATAACATTCATACTGACCAAAAAGCTGCCTGATGTTTACAGTGCAAAAGGTAGCATTGCGGCGGGGATACTGGACGGGTCGCAGCAAGGCGTAGCGGCGGCGCTGGACAAGAACTTTCTGCAGGATGCGAAGGTCAACCAGGAGTTCAGCAATCTCATACAGATCATGCAGATGAAGAAAGTCTATGACCAGCTTTCTTATCAGCTTATTTTGCACGATCTGACCACCGACAAGCCATTCAGGCCATTAAGCAAACTAGTGAAAGAACTGAACGCTGAGGCAAAGAAACATGCTATTGAGGTGTTCACTGCATATTATAAAGCACACGAGCCGCTGTCGTTGTGGGACAACGACCAAAAGGGACTGAACCAGGTGATCGCCTCGATGGGCTATGACTATGACGCCCTCACTAAAAAAATAAAAGTTTATCGTATTGAGGCCAGCGATTTTGTTACCGTTGAAGCAGAGACAGAGTCACCTACATTGTCGGCATATATGGTCAATACACTGTGCGGCGAGTTTATTGACTATTATACAGATTTCACACGCGAGAACGAACAGCATACGATCCACTTCCTGCAGGATATGCTGACGCAGAAAAAGGATTCGTTAGATACGCAGGTGAATGGTTTGCGCAACTTTAAAATAGACAATCGCGTTCTGAACCTGGAAGAGCAGGCAAAAATATTGCACGGCCAGATAGCCGATTTTGAAAACAGGATAGAGCTGACAGAGAAGGACATAGCAGCACACCAGGGCGCGCTGGACATGATCAACCACAAATTTGATTCGCATAAGGAGGAGTACCTGGACAGCAAGCTGGCGCCAAATAACCGGGAGATAGCCTCGCTTACGGAACAGATCAAGCAGATGACCATTGCCTCCATAAAGGCAGGCGATGGTAGTTATAAATCCCGGATCGACTCGCTGAAATCGTTGCTATCCCAGAAGATCAATCAGAATTCCGACAAATACGTGATCAACCCAGTGACGACGAAGGAGAACCTTGTGGCGCAGAAGATGAACATGGAGGTGGACCTGGAACTGAGTAAAAGCAGTTTGAAATCGCTGCAGGATGAGCTTAAGAGATTGAATGCGCGGTTTGATACTTTAGTGCCGCATGAGGCAGTGATACAGAAATATGAGGGCAGTATCAGTGTAGCGAGCCAGGAATACCTGGAGGTGCTGAAAAACTACAACCAGGCCACCATGGCATACAACTCATCATCTAAAATAAAACAGATAGAATTGGCCATGCCCGGGCCACCGCAGCCCAGCAAAAAAATGCTGCTGGTTGGCGTTGGGGGTGTTGGCAGCCTGGTGATGTGTTTACTGGTGTTGTTTGTGGTGTTCTACATTGACGAGTCCATCAACCTTGCGCAGGAACTGGCGAATAAGACCGACCAGCTGGTGCTGGGCTACCTGCCAATATTGAACAACGTGTCTGTGCTGAATATGAACTACCTATGGCGGCACGACAACGAGACGCCCGAGAGCAAGGCATTCAAAACTCAATTGCGCTCCATGCGTTTTGAGACCGACAATGAGCTGAGCGGCGCACACATTCTTGGTATTACCAGCCTTGCAGAGGGAGAGGGCAAAACATTCCTGGCCATGAGCCTTGCTAGCGCTCACCTGATGATCAATAAAAAGGTGCTGTTGATCGATGGCAATTTCACCAACCCTACCATTACGCAACTGCTGCAACCGGAACACTTTCTGGAAGACTACCTGAATGGCAAGAGTAATATGCCTTACCCCGGTTATGAGAATGACATAACAGTGATCGGCAACCGGGGCACAGATACCTCGCTGTTTGAAGTAGCAACAGAACAGGACATTAAGGCGAAAATGGATGCGCTGAGAGACGTATATGACGTAATAATTGTTGAATGTTCGTCGCTGGATACGCTCAACCTGTCAAAGGAGTGGATCAATATGGCCGATAAAGTTATGGCAGTATTTGAGGCCGGGCAAACACTTACTAATCCGGGAAAGAACCAGATAGAATATTTGCGCAGCCAGGGCAACAAGTTCATTGGCTGGGCCATCAACAAGGTGCGCAGCGAGTATTTGCCGGGAGGCGGCAAACCAGCAAACAAAACCAGAAAAGCCAGGGCATAATGAGTGCAGTGCGGATCATTTGGATCGTTGTTCAGGTGCTGATAGGCTACAATCTTGTGCTGCCGCTGCTGATGAGCTTTTTTTATGCTTTGGTAAGGAAACGGAGAACACCAACTGCGCCCGGCCAGCCCGAACCAGATTATGCCATTATCATTACTGCTTATGAGCAGACACATGCAGTACCAGCTGCTGTGGAATCGGTGCTGGCGATGGATTACCGCAATTTTCTTGTGTATGTGGTGGCAGACAAATGCGATGTCTCCGATCTGAAGTTCAACGATGCGCGCGTGATCGTGTTGCGGCCGGAGCAGACGCTTTCCAGTAATACACGGTCACATTTTTACGCCATCCAGAGATTTCAACGCTCCCACGAACGGCTGACGATAGTGGACAGCGACAACCTATGCGAACCAGATTACCTAACAGAACTCAACAAGCTGTTTGACAAAGGATTTAAAGCCGTGCAGGGTGTGCGCAAAGCCAAGAACCTTAACACAACCTACGCCTGCTTAGATGCAGCAAGGGATATGTACTACCACTTTTATGATGGGGAGGTACTCTTTCGCCTGGGTTCATCTGCCACGCTCGCCGGTTCGGGCATGGCCTTTACCACTACGCTCTATCGTGAATGCCTGGAACACCTGGACGTGACCGGCGCGGGATTTGACAAAGTGCTGCAATACGAAATAGTGAGCCGGGGCTATCGGATAGCCTTCAACGAAAAAGCTGCGGTATATGACGAAAAGACCACTAATTCCGACCAACTGGTGAAGCAACGTGCCCGTTGGATCAATACCTGGTTTCGCTACTTTGGTTTTGGATTCAAGCTGCTGGGCAAGGGAATAAGCCGCTTCAGTTGGAACCAGATTCTGTTCAGCATAGTGCTTTTGCGCCCGCCGCTGTTCATATTTCTGCTGCTGTCTGTGTTGTTCATGAACGTCAATATTTTTATTGCTCCTGCGGTAGCCCTCGTCTGGATGGGCGCACTGTTCTGTTTTGTGCTGGGATTTGTGATAGGGATCGTGCATGGCAAGCCAGACAAGGCCATAGTGAGATCGTTAGTGAGCATACCCAAATTCATCTTCTTCCAGGTGCTTTCTTTGCTAAGAGCGAGGAGGGCCAACCAGATCAGTGTTGCTACCAGCCACCTTACCGATCAGGAACATGAGCAACTAAAAAGTAAAGTATGAGAACCGTACCACTGAACCGGCAGAATGAGGACAAAAAGCGCAAAAGCAAGGCGCAGCAAGACCGCATTACCCGGATGGTGGCCATTGCGATCGCATTTGCCGGTACTTTCTATTTCTTTATCAAATTGCTTTTTCTATAGCCGGTCATGGACAGAGACATCACCATACCGATAGAGCGGCGCAGAGAAACGCTGAAGCAGAAGTTAAGGAGGCTTTTCCTGATAGAAAAGCTCAATAATCCCGGCGGCATCGTTTTCCTGGCACTTTCGTCCCTGCTTGTTGCATTTATTGTTGCCAAGGGGGGATTTACGGGAGGGGCATTGCTCATTGCCGGCATGGTTGCATTACCGACAGTATATTGCATAGTAGCCTATCCGCGCTTCGGGCTTATTGTCTATCTGTCTCTGGCTTACCTCATCATGTGGTTCTTCAAGCTGGGTGTCAATTTTCCGTTGGGCACGCTGATGGACGGCATGGAAGGACTTTTTATCCTAAGCCTGTTCATTAACCAGAAACGGCGCAAGGACTGGTCGCAATTCAAAGGGCCGGTGAGCACGATGATACTGGCATGGATCGGCTATAACCTGATGGAAGTGGTGAACCCAGCGGCTGAGTCGCGCGCGGCATGGATATATACCGTGCGCTCTGTGGCGGTGGTCATGCTCATGTACTTTATTTTCCTCTATTACATCAACAGCGTAAAGTATATCCGCACCATTTTCAAACTTTGGCTGGGGCTGGCGTTTTTCGCAGCCATCTATGCCTTCAAACAAGAGCATGTGGGGTTCTTCCCGTTTGAGGAAGCATACCTCCATTCGGACCCAGGTATTGAATTGCTGTTGTTCATAGGCGGCGTATGGCGCAAATTCTCCATCTTTTCCGACCCGGTAGCATTCTCCTACAATATGGTAACGGCCAGCCTGCTCTGCATCGGCATCATGACCGGGCCAGTCTCTGCGCGAAAGAAAGTGATCCTGGGGATACTGGCCGGTTTCGACCTGGTGGTGATGCTGTACTCCGGCACGCGTGGCGCCTTTGTGCTGGTGCCTGCGGCGCTGTTGATGCTCACCGTGCTCAAATACGACAAGCGCATATTGACGATCGTACTTGTAGCAGCTATCGGGTTGATAGGGCTCATCTTTATGCCAACGAGCAATAATACACTTTATCGCTTTCAAACGGCGTTCAAGCCATCGAATGATGCTTCCTTCAACCTGAGGAAGATGAACCAGAAGCGCATACAGCCCTATATTCTCAGCCACCCCATGGGCGGCGGGCTGGGCTCGACCGGGGAATGGGGAAAACGTTTTTCACCCGGATCATACCTGTCCAACTTCCCGCCGGACAGCGGCTATGTGCGCGTGGCGGTAGAAATGGGATGGATAGGCCTTTTCTTGTTTTGCCTGTTCATTTTTACCGTGCTGAAAACCGGCATCAGTTATTACTACCAGATAAAAGACCCCGAACTCAAGTCGTATTGCCTGGCGATGATACTCATTATCTTCGCCCTTAACATTGGCAACTATCCGCAGGAGGCGCTGGTACAGTTCCCGACGAACGTTTATTTTTATATGGTGATAGCCATAATGACCGTCACCTACAAGCTGGACCAGCAGAAACAAGCGCTGCATGCACCCGAATGATATGATCACAGGCAGGGATATTGTAGTAGTGGGCCAGCAGCCTTGGGACACTCCTATTGGCAGTAATTGCAAGAACCTGGCGCTCGAATTCAGCAAACACAACCGGGTGCTTTATGTGAACAGCACGCTGGATCGGATAACAATGCTGCGCCATAAAAATGAGGAACGCGTGCAGAAACGCCTGGACGTAATAAAGGGCAGGCAGAAAGGACTAATAGAACTGCAATCCAACTTATGGAATCTTTACCCGGATGTGCTGACAGAGTCCATCAACTGGCTACGCAGCCGAAAGGTGTTCGACCTGCTGAACAAAGCCAACAACCGGAAATTTGCGCGGTCCATACAAGCGGCTGCGAAGGAATTGGGGTTCAGGAATGTCATTCTGTTTAACGACAACGATATGTTCCGCTCCTTTTACCTGAAAGAATTTCTACAACCGGCTGTGAGCATTTACTATTCCAGGGACTACATGTTGGCGGTTGATTATTGGAAGTTTCATGGGGAAGACCTGGAACCGAGGCTGATCGCCAAAAGCGACTTGTGCGTAGCCAATTCCACCTACTTAGCCAACTATTGCCAGCAATACAATCCGCATTCTTATTACGTGGGCCAGGGCTGCGACCTGGAGATGTTCAGCAACCCGAAAGACAGCAATATGCCCCCTGATATGGGTGCCATACCCCACCCCATTATTGGCTATGTGGGCGCATTACAAAGCATCAGGCTGGACCTTGATGCGCTTGCCTTTATGGCTACTCAACGCCCACAATGGCAGGTGGTGCTGGTAGGGCCTGAGGACGAAGTATTCAAAAGCAGTAAGCTGCATGACATAGCCAATGTGCATTTCCTGGGTAGCAAGGATGCGTCGCAACTGCCTGCCTATATCAACGCATTTGATGTGTGCCTGAATCCCCAGATAGTGAACCAGGTGACGATAGGCAATTATCCGCGCAAAATAGATGAATACTTAGCCATGGGCAAACCTGTGGTAGCAACGGCCACAGAGGCCATGAGCATTTTTGCGCAGCATACCTACCTGGCCGAAACGAAGGAAGATTATGTGCACCTGATAGAACTGGCGCTCAGCGAAAACACAGCCGAAAAGCAGGCTGCCCGGCGTGCTTTTGCCGGCTCGCACACGTGGGAGAATAATGCGAAGGCGATATATGCCGCCATACTGAAAACGACTGCTACTCCTGTGTAAAGTGCACCACCATTCCGTGCTGCTTCAGCGTCATCTTTTTATCTGATGGCTCGAATATCATTTCGATGCCAGCAGCGTCAAATGAAAACATATCCTTGTCCGTCGGCTTCAGCGGAAAAGATTTCTGGCCGGAAGCCTGTGCCATTAAAGTGCCGTCGGTAACAGATACGGTTATCTTCATCGGGAAATTGGGGGCTGCATATGTGCCGACATAGATCGCAGGATCTGCGATCATCACATACTCGGGCTTATTAAAATCAGGGATAACGATCGGCTTATTGTACCAGGTATTAATAATAGCTATCACCACATCGTTGAGCGGATAATCACCGCCATTTTGTATGAACGAAAAGCTCATTGAGTCGTCGGTAAAATAACTCAAAGACGAACTGAAATTATCTATACGCCCATTATGACCCAGGGCCACCCTGTTGTAATATGGAAACTGGAGCATCCCCATTCCGAGGCCATCTTTTATGGTGGTCATCTTTGTTAAGCTCGCCGCCGACATCAGCCTGCCGCGAAACAGCGCGGTAATGAACATGGTGAGATCGGACGGTGTGGACACGACGGCGCCGGCACCGCCGGGCACACTCATATCGGTGGAAGGTTCCACCACCCAATTTCCTGCGATGTAGTTATATGAGAATGCTTCATTTTGGGTCTTATCCACGTTTCCGCCAAGGTGCGTGTTCCGCAAACCTGCCTTATCGCAAACACGCGTCTGCAGCGCCTGAGCGTATGGCCTTTTGCCCACATGCTCCACAATAAAACCCAGCAGGGTAAAGTTGGAGTTGCTGTACTCCCCCTTTTTGCCCGGTTCAAAATCGGGCTTGTTGCGTGCGATCAACTTTACTATTTCCGCTTCAGTTTGCGGGCGAGTGTACCAGGACCTATAGTCCGGCACATCGGTAAAGTTGTGTATGCCGCTATGGTGAGCGAGCATATGAGCAATGGTGATCTCAGCGGCATTGGGTATAGAGGGAAACCACTTACTCAACTTATCGTCCAGGTGAAGTTTTCCTTCATCTATCAATTGAAATACCATGACCGCCGTGAACATCTTTGATATGGACCCGATCCGGTACATGGTATTTTCGTCCGCTGCTACTTTGTTGCTACCGTCTATATACCTGTATCCGATGCTTCGCTGGTAAACGATGTGACCGTTTTTAGAAATGGCCAGACTCCCCATGGCCTGATGATGCACCGACAGTGTATCGAGAAAGGCATTCAGCTTAGCGAAATCGCGTTGCTGCGCATGGGTAAACATAGGCAATACCAGTATGAACAGAACGGTAAAATACTTCTTCATGGCTATCCGTTTGGCAACAAGATACGGCAAAAGACATCAATATACCTGTCATGAATGGGGCCCATGTATTTACATTTGAGTTTGGAGAAGGACATGACTTATCGCTGTTCCTAAATATGCAAACAACCGATAGGCCCAAGATCAAGTTCCGCCTGAACAAATTGCTACCAGCGTACAAGACATACGATAATCAACGACGCCAGCGCAAGCAACACTACCAGCGCATATACCAATGCAAGCATGTTACCCTCGTCCGCTATTTTTACAGATGTAAATGGCACGTTGCTTACTTCAACGATACTAACAAGAGGTATAACCCTGCCTTGTTCCGTTCTTACATAGCCTTCAAAAAGCTCCGCTATCTTGACATTCGCCTTAAATGAACCTGAATCTGTAACAAACGTTATTTCTACAGATCGAAACTGGTTGCCGCTGGCCACAATTGCCTGGATGCGCTCACTCCAGATCCTTGACCTGTTTACCGTTGCAGTCCTGAAACCCTTTAATGGGATACCTTCCTCTGAAATAAATGTGCACATCCAATTATAGTTAAGGGGCTGCGACCGAAGTCGCAGCCCCGATAAATTAGAATTTATACACAATACTTGCCCCGGCGTCTAACCCAGCAATAGGCTGGTTGTAGCTGGTGATCCATCTTCCGGCGTTGTTGTTCCGGTTATCGTATGTGATCGAAAAGTCCGGCTTTGAGTAAAAATAAGCCAGGTTCAGCTCCAGTCCGAAGTGGTTAGTGAACATATAGCGGAGATCCGCGCCCAGACGCATGCCAACGGTATTTGCAGTAGCCGGCTTTTGCTCAAAGGTACTTGCGCCCTGGTCTTCAAAATAAAGCTGGTTGCCTGCAAAGTGCGCACTGGTGAGTCCGATAAGCGCTTTGCCTTCTATTGATAAACGCTTAGAGAGAGGCTCATTGTAGTAGACGCCTACCATCACGTTCACGTTATAGTTGCTTCCCTTTGTATACAAAGTGGCGCTGTCTATCGCAAAAGCTTCTTTAAAGCTATCTGCAAGTGTTTGCAAGCCTTGCACGCTGAATTTCTGATACTGCACAAGCGCGGTAATGCCAAAATGCTTATTCAATGGCAGTGATGCGCTGATACCGATATTGCCCCCTGAACCGGCGAAGCCTGATTTAGGATCGGAAAAATCAGTTTTTGTGAAATTGCCGCCCGGAAAAGAACCACCGCCGCCTATGGCAATAAGCAAATGATGGGTCGAATCATGATCTGCAGCCATGCCGGCTTTACATGTGAAGATACCAACGCAGATGAACACTATTTTTATTATCTTTTTCATTTTTTGTTACAGTTTTAGAGATCATTGAATGTTCACCCGGAAGGTGCAGTCCATATCGATAGAGCCAGGAGCGCAATCACCATTTTTCACGTTAGGCTGATGGTGCAGTGTTACCTCCACTGTTCCTGAACTTGCTGCCGTGGTGGTAAACTTGTCTGTCAGACCTATTGGCAATGGTGTTGGGTTGGTGTCGCGATCTGTTTGTACACAGGCCAGATTCAACCCTCCGGACAGGGTGAAGCATATCAGGTGATAGTTCTCTCTTGCTTTGATCTCTGATGTTACATCATTCGCGGAATCAAGGAACTGAATCTGAACATTATACGATGCGTTTGGCTTGAGTTTGAGTATCGCCTTACTGGTATCCGGTGGTGTGGCGCCGGTAACATCCAGTTGCGTCCATCTTGCATAGACCGTGTCTGTTGAATCTGCGGTATTAACACCCCTGATGATCATATCAGTGAGGGCTTCATTACCCGGTAATGGCGGTGCCACAGCCTGTTCTTTTTTGTTACAGGCGCTCCAAAACGCGACCGTTGCAATGATCAAGGCAATATATAATATATTTATTTTTTTCATAAAATTTGTGGTTTTTTAAAATGAATATTGAATTTTCAGTGAATAGTTGATCCCCAGTTCATCTGCATAATACCTGAAGTGATCCAGGTAGTCGCGATAAACGACATTGGTAAAGTTGCTGACCTTAAAGCTGATGTCCATTTCATTACCGGCAATTCGCAGGGCGCAACCTGCTCCGGTGTTCATTAATGAATAAGCTGATGGGGGCGGCACATAGTCGCTGTTCGGCGGTACACGGCTCTGTTGCAATACACTTACATTTTCAACAAAGACGTAGGGCCGCATCAGGCTGTAAACCTTTGGCAAGTGGTACTCTATTCCGTTCTGAAACCTGTCAGCCGGCATTGATATCAGCCAATTGTCAATTGTCTCGTTGTAGCCGCGTACGACCGTAGCCCTGGAGTAGAGCTTCACTTGTTTGGTGGCTTCAAATCCGGCTTCCAGGTCCAACCCCTTAATATTTACATGCGCTTGTGTAAAATCAAACTCGGGGAATGCACCGCTGGCCAGTTGCCTGTAAGTGAGTGAAGGCTTGGCATAAATGTAATTGTTGATGTCGTTGTAGTAAGCATCCGCAACAATATGGAATTTACCCAGCGCCCAATTCACGCTCAAACTGCTGTTCCATGACCTTTCCGAGCGCAATGCGGAGTCACCCACATCGAAGCTGGCATCACTGAAATGCACGCCGTTTACATACATTTCTTCGATGTTAGGCGCCCGCCAGGCAGTGCCGGTATTAAAGTTGACAGCCAGCGTATTCGATGGCTTATAGGCGCATCCGATGGTAGCGGTGGCATTGCTATAGGTGTATGTGACGTTGTACAGCGCCAGCGAAGTGGCATCGCGCTCATAAACCCGCAGCCATCTGTAATCATAGCGCAATCCACCCTCCAACCTGAATTTTCCGAAGGAATAATTTTCAATTGCGAAAATACCTCCGTTGTAATCCCTGTAATTGGGAATGAGCGGCCGTACCCCTTCAAATATGTTGCCCGAGGTTTTACCGGAAACGCCGATACTACCCGACAGTCCCCTGAAATTGCTGTGCGTAAAGACGAGATCTGCAGTGTGGGTAATGAGCTGGAACTTCAACTGCGGCGAATTTTGGGCAGCGACATTTGCAGTGGAGAGGTCGTCGAATTCCTGGCGTATATCATTTTGCCTGGCAAACGTAGCCTCAATTTTACCCACGTTGCCTAACTGCCGACTTGCTGAAGATTTCAGCAATTGGTGCAGTACTGTCTGGTAAGGTCGCCAGATAGCTTTCGAGAAGCTATTCACAATATCTGGTTCCCCCAGAGCAAACTTTTGCTGCAACTCAGCAACACTGCCACTTTCTGCCCCCACATAAATACCGAGGCGGATATAGTAGCTACTATAAAAAATATTGAAGTTGTTACGGCTCCGGTTATAACCGAGTGAAACAGAATAGTCATATTCTTTATAACCACTGTTATCCAGATAGTAATTTGGCGTTTTGAAGTTTCCAGCGTTTCGCAATGTGCCCTGAACCCGCCACGCAAGGCCCTTCAAAGACTTATCGAACGCCCCCTGCAGCCTCGCCGACGCCGCACCAGCCAGGCCATTACTGCTGCCTACTGTGCAAGCACTTCCTGTTATGCCTTTTTGCTCCGGTAACTTTGCCGGGTCCACCAGCACAACTCCGCTCAGTGCGTCCGATCCATACCTGACACTTGCCGCACCTTTGAGCACGGTGATGTTATCGGCAATAAACGGATCTAACTCAGGGGCATGTTCGCTGCCCCATTGTTGTCCCTCTTGCCGCACATCATTATTCATGATCAGGATACGATTGCCCGACAGGCCGTGGATGATCGGCTTCGAAAGTGTAGGCCCTGTTTGTGACGCATTTAACCCCGGTACATCCTTAAGCGCATCGCCCAATGAGCTACCCCTAACCCGAAACAGCGCCTCACTGTCGATCTGAACGTTGGCCAGTGTATGCAAATCGCGATCCCTGGTAGCGCTCACTGTAATTTGCCCCAATTCCTTATTCTCGGCCAGGGCAATGATCAACGGCTTGCGGTGCCTGGCATCCAATGCTACCAAGGCATCGGCAAATCCGGGGAAGGAAGTATGCAATACAGCGCTGTCCGGAAAAGTCCCGGTCAGGGAAAAAGCCCCAGAGCTATCTGTTATTGAACCTGTTGTGTTATTTAAATAGACACTAACGCCAGGTAGTGGCCGCCTTTGCTGGTCAACTACACGACCAGTTATGGTGCAAAGCACGCCCTGTGCACTTGTGAAGTGCCACGAAAACAAGGCGCACAGCAGCATAAAAGTGATTATAAATTTGTTCACCGATATATTATTGTGCTAAAAATGTGGGCGCGTATTTTCCTCAGGCGGAAAACAGGGGGTGCGGGGGCCCACGCAGGCAGCGGTGCGGCGTTGTGGCGCTGTACCGAAAAAAATAATGAGCAGATACAGAAGCAACTTCAGCTGTCTGCTGATGTAATATTACGAACAGGTGGTCCTTTGCAAGGAACGGAGCCAGTGCAAAAAAAACGAAGGAACAGTGAAAATGCTGCTTTGTGAAGGCGAACTCTCCCTTTCTGTAGATCGGATGCGTCACATCATGATGATGATATAATGCATCGTGCAGGTATTCTTTGGGCATTACAGCCAGCGCGAACACGACCATCATTAGCCAACTCACAGCCCAAGTTGCACACGCTTTTTTCAATGATGACAGAATTTGCATTAAAACTTCAAATTCCGTGCCAATTGTTAATGAAAATTGAAAACCAGTGAAAGATAATATTGCGCACCTCCGGCACCGAGCCCCGGCTATGCGCTCAGCCGCTTTTTAAGCAGCACGATCTGCCCGAGATGATAATGCGTGTGCTCAATGATGCCCTGAATGTTGCGGTACCATGTGCCACACTTCGCGTCAACAAAATCTTCAGCGAGCTTGTGGTCGGGCATTTGTTCAATTAGCGCCGCAAATGTTTCTGCGTCTGCCCACATTTTTGCGAGCATCGCCTCCCAGTCGTGTTGGCTGCCAATGGGAAGATGAGCAAAACTGTATTCATCTTTGGCATCGAGCGGACCACCCTTTAAGACGCGAGTTACTACGTCCACGTAGTAATGTATATGAAAAACCAGTGTGGCTATGGAATTACCGTCTGCGGGTTGAGCAATTGCCTGTTGCCAGGTAACAGCAGCCAGTGTGTCCTTCAGGTTCACAGATGTCCAATTACCACCAAAATGGACATCCCTGACGTGTTTTGCGAGCTGTTGGGTGATTTGCATGCGTGAAGATACATTAGGGAAACAGGCAGTTAGCTGGTTTTCCTGATAGAATTAAGCAGCGTTGTGCCTACACCAATAGTTTTTACAGCCGGGACAGTTGAAGGCTTATTTTCGAAATCAGGAGTAGGTAATTGATCGGTTACCGACCGAAGAGATACTTGTTGGCATAATTTTTCCATAGGTATTCTTATTATAATCAAATCATTGCACCACCAGCCTGATGACTGTAGCACTGCCGCCTTGCTCGTCGTTAACCATAAACAGATACATACCGGGATCAATTCCGGCTAATGATAGTTTATTACTACCGCTCATCAGTTTATAAACAGCCCGCTGCCTGCATGTAATGTCATATAGCCGGGCTATACCTGGGGCGTTCGCATCTACAGTAATACTAACAGATGCCGGATTCGGATAAAGACGGAATAGATTCCTGGAATTGTCAATGCTCGCTATTGCATTAGGAGGTGGGCTTACAACCCTTATTCTGGAATTATCAAAGTCAGCAATATATAATTTATCATCGTGGCCAACAACCACACCGAACGGCCCAAATATCTCAGCAGTATCTGCTTCTATGTTATCACCATTATAGCCACCAATACCTGTACCCACCCAGGTATTTATATTATTTTCCGTGTTGATTACCCTGATCCGCTGGTTACCGTGATCGCTGAAAAATAAGTTGCCAGCACGATCAACTGTCAGACCCCAACAGAACGCCAATTTTGCCGAAGTAGCGGGTCCGCCGTCGCCTGAAAAGCCTCCCGGGGCTATTCCGGCTATCGTTGTGATAATGCCATCCGTATCTACCTTACGGATATAAAATGTGCTGTCGGCTATATATAAATTTCCCAAAGTATCCAACGCTATTGCAAAGGGCTTATTCAACAGTGCCGCAGTTGCAGGGCCACCATCACCGCTGTGCCCCCCAGTGCCTGTGCCTGCTATAGTAGAGATAATGCCGCCGTTTATTTTGCGGATCACGCTGTTGTATTGATCGCATACATATACTAATCCGGTTTTGCCCACAGCTACGCCACTCGGAGCAAAAAGAGTTGCCGCAGTAGCAGGCCCTCCATCCCCGGAATAGCCAGGCAAACCTGTTCCCGCGATAGTGGTTACAATCCCGGATACATCTATTTTCCTGATCACAAGATTTCCACCGTCTGCAATAAACACATTCCCGGCGCCATCAACGGCTACTCCAAATATTTCGCTGAAAGTAGCATCAGTTGCCGGCCCGCCGTCTCCAGTATACCCTAATCCTCCATTCCCCGCAATTGTCGTAATAATGCCGGCAGTGTTTACCTTTTTTATCCGGGCGTCAGCAGTAGAAAAATAAATATTCCCAGAATCATCGGCAGCCATTGCAAATGGTGCGTTGATCTCCGCCGCGGTAGCTGGTCCTCCATCGCCGGTATTCCCATTTACGCCATTGCCTGCAAAAGTGGTAATGATCTGGGCGTGGCTATTGCCGGTGAATACCAGGAGTAATAGCATTAGATACATCAACTGTTTCATAAAAAGGCATTATTTTTCACAACCAGATTGCCCCACGACTTTGTCCGTTTGATGTGCAAAAGCGATTATTCAGGGATTGTCCGAATGCTAACATAAAACTACTAATAAGTTAGTTCGTTTTATCAATAGCGTATATTTTCTGAATATTTCCCGTCACCCCAAAACACATTAACTTGCGGCTTCTTAATACATGGATATGTCATTGACTCAATTGAATAATTATGCCGAAGGCAAGTGGGTGAAGGGCGCTACAAGCGGCGAAACACTGCACAATGCCATTACCGGCGATGCCATATTTACAGCCAGCAGCGAGGGGCTGGATTTTGGGGCTATGATGCGCTATGCCCGCCAGGTGGGCGGCCCTGCATTGCGCAAGCTTACATTCCAGGACAGGGGCCGCCGCCTGAAAGCACTGGCTATGTACCTGCTGGAGCGCAAAGAATATTTTTACCAGGTAAGCGCCTACACGGGCGCTACCCGCACCGATAGCTGGGTGGATATTGAAGGGGGCATCGGCAACCTGTTCGCCTATGCCAGCCTGCGTCGCCAGTTTCCGGATGAGCGCTTTTATGTGGATGGCGACAATGCCAGACTTTCCAAGAACAATACCTTCATCGGCCAGCACATTATGGTTCCGCGCGAGGGTGTGGCCATACACATCAACGCCTTTAACTTCCCGGTATGGGGCATGCTGGAGAAAATTGCCGTGAACCTGCTGGCAGGTGTGCCGGCCATTGTGAAACCGGCTACCCTTACCTCTTACCTCACAGAAGCGGTGTTTCAGGAGATCATTAAGTCTGAGATATTCCCAGAGGGTTCGCTGCAACTGATCTGCGGCTCGGCACGTGGCATACTCGATAATATTGAAACGCAGGATGTGGTGACGTTTACCGGCTCGGCATCTACTGGCCGCATGCTGAAATCGCACCCAAGGATACTTTCAGAGGCGGTGTCCTTCAACATGGAGGCCGACTCGCTGAATAGCTGTATACTGGGCCCGGATGTGCATCCCGGCATGCCTGAGTTCGATATTTTTATAAAGGAGGTAGTGCGGGAGATAACCACGAAGGCAGGACAAAAATGTACGGCCATCCGCCGCATCATTGTTCCGGCCGACCGCGTAGAGGATGTGCAGATAGCCCTGGGTAAACGCCTGGCATCGAACACCATTGGCGACCCGTCTATTAAGGAGGTACGCATGGGGCCGCTGGCCGGCCAGTCGCAGCGCAACGAAGTGCGCGAAAAAGTGCAGTTGCTGGCCAGGAGCCAGCAGATAGTTATCGGTAACCTGGACAATTTTGAAGTAACCGGTGCCGATAAGGAAAAGGGCGCCTTCCTGCCACCTATCGTATTCCTGAACACCGATCCATTCGTAAAAACCGACTGCCACAACATTGAGGCGTTCGGGCCGGTGTCCACCATCATCCCTTACAATACCATCGATGATGCTATTACACTCGCCCGCATGGGTATGGGGTCGCTGGTGGCATCTGTAGTTACGCAGGATGATGATATAGCCAAAGAAATAGTGCTGGGCACAGCCTGCATGCACGGCCGCATATTGATACTGAACAATGATTGCGCCAAAGAAAGCACTGGCCATGGCTCACCGATGCCCATGCTGGTGCACGGCGGACCAGGACGCGCAGGCGGCGGCGAGGAAATGGGCGGCAAGCGCGGCGTAATGCACTACCTGCAGCGCACGGCTATCCAGGGTTCCCCTACCACCATTACCCGCATCACCAATGTATACCAGCAAGGGGGCAGGCAGCACGAGACAGACAAGCATCCGTTCAAAAAATATTTCGAAGAACTGGAAATAGGCGAAACGCTGGTGACCGCCAAACATACTGTATCAGAGGCCGACATCACCAACTTTGCCAACGTGAGTGGAGATAATTTCTACGCTCATATGGATGCCACATCGCTCGAGGGCACCATATTCACAGGTCGCGTGGCGCATGGCTATTTTGTGCTATCGAAAGCGGCGGGCTTATTTGTGGATGCAAAGAAAGGTCCGGTGCTGCTGAACTATGGTATTGATGAATGCCGTTTCACCAAACCCGTGTACCCTGGTATGACCATTGGCGTGAAACTGACCGTAAAGGAAAAGACAGCACAGGAAAAACGCTCGGAAGAGGACATTGCCAAGGGCATTGTAAAGTGGCTGGTAGATGTGTATGACGAGACGGGTGAAACCGTTGCCATTGCTACCATACTCAC